>Ga0172369_10001580_pt1 | contig 32707 bp, 32 predicted proteins | sample LakKiv25m_FD_114539 | JGI IMG/M metagenome (GOLD analysis project Ga0172369, IMG submission 114539) | Freshwater microbial communities from Kabuno Bay, South-Kivu, Congo - kab_022012_11.25m | ecosystem: Environmental > Aquatic > Freshwater > Lake | place: Democratic Republic of the Congo... | reverse complement strand
GCGGCTGCAACGGTATTTGTGGTCCCTATGCGCTCCGACATTATACCCATAAGAAAATTGCCTATAGGCGTAAAGCCGAGGAACACAAAAGAATAAACGCTCATCACCCTTCCCCTGAGGTTATCCGTTGTTGAAAGCTGGATAAAACTGTTTGCTGTTGCAAGGAAACTTACTATTCCCCAGCCTGCCATAATCAGCAGTAAAAGTGAAACTGCAAACAGCCTTGAGAAAGAAGCAAGAAGAAGCGCAAGCGAAAAACATAATCCCGAGATGGACATTAATCTCAATTTATTTTCCACAGCGGTTCTAAAGGCAAGCATAAGCGCGGCTGAAAGAGCGCCTAATCCTGTGGCGCTTACAAGAAACCCAAGACCCGTCGGCCCGGCCTGGAATATCTCCTCTGCAAATACGGGCAGGAAGCTTATAAAAGGAATTCCGAAGAGGCTGAAGACTGAAATAAGGATTATCATGTAAAAGATGTCCTTTCGGCTTTTTATAAAATAAAAACCTCCGGCCAGATCTCTTAAAAGACCTTCCCGCTCTTTTCGTATTTCGCCTTTTGCGCTTATCCTTGAAAGGGCGATTATTACAGGGATAAAACTTGCCGCATTAAGATAAAAACACGAAGGAAGCCCCAAATATGCTATTACTATTCCTGCGATTACAGGGCCGATAAGCCGTGCGCCGTTAAAGGCCGCGGAGTTAAGGGCAATGGCATTAAGGAGAGGGCCTTTGCCCACCATCTCAATCACAAAAGCCTGTCTTGCAGGCATATCAAAGGCGTTTACAGCGCCGAGAAAAAACGCCAGGAATATTACCTGATATACGGTTGTTGCTCCTGAAGCGGTGAGTATTCCAAGTAGAAGCGCAGGTATTATTGACAGCGCCTGTGTAAGAATTAAGAGGTTTCTTTTTCTGAACCTGTCCGCCGCAATTCCTCCGATTAATGTGAAAAGAAGTATGGGAAGGGTTGACGCAGCCGCCACCATTCCAAGATAAAATGGAGATTTTGTCAGGGAGTATACAAGCCACCCTTGTGCCACGGACTGCATCCAGGTGCCTGAAAGGGAAATCAATTGGCTGAACCAGAAGAGGCGGAAGTCTCTGAAGTATAGGGCTGAGGGCCTTTCGGAATTTTTCATTATAATATTTTACATATATAGTCCCTGTTTTTCTTAAATCCTTTCTTATCTGCTATAATCCCTTTATTATATCCCTCAGGAGGATGTCGTGAGGTTATTAAAGACTGCTTTTATTTTGCTCATTTTTCTTGCTGTTATGGTTTCGTCATGCGGGAAGAAGAAAGAGGAGCAGCCTGCTGCAAAAAAGCTTATTGTTGTAACCACGTTATTCCCGCTTTATGACTTTGTAAAAAACATAGGCGGAGACTATATTGATGTTTCGCTGCTTCTTCCTCCGGGTGTTGAGTCTCATGGCTTTGAGCCGAAGCCGGAAGATATTGTAAAGATAAATAAGGCGGGCATTTTTATATACACGGGGAAATATATGGAGCCGTGGGCTGATAAAATCCTCAAAAGTATAGATAATAAAGGCCTAGTTGTTGTGGATTCAAGTTCCGACATAAAGCTTATAAAAGAGTCTGAGGAAGAAGGGCCTGATGATAAACACGGCAAGGGCGAGGAGATGGATCCTCATATCTGGCTTGATTTTGCCAAGGCCCAAAAGATGGCTGACAACATGCTTGAAGGGTTTATCAAGGCTGATGCCGCAAATACGGATGAGTACCGTAAAAATGCCGAGAAATATAAAACATTGCTCTCCGCTCTTGACAATAAATTCCGCGAAGGTTTAGCCTCATGCAGCACAAAATATTTTATACATGGAGGGCATTATGCCTTCGGATATATGGCTAAAAGATACGGGCTTAATTATATTTCTGCATACCACGGTTTCTCGCCTGATTCCGAGCCTTCTGCAAAACGCCTCGCGGAGCTGATCAGGAAAATGAAAGAACATAATGTTAAGCATGTCTTTTACGAAGAGCTTGTGTCTCCCCGCGTTGCCGATACCATAGCAAAGGAGACCGGAGCCGGACTGCTTCAGCTTCATGCCGCCCATAATATAACGAAAGAGGAATGGGACAAGGGGATAACATTTATCGGACTTATGGAACAAACGCTTAATAACCTTAAAACCGGACTGCAATGCAAATAATATCTATTGAAAATCTATCCGCAAAATACAATTCATCGGATATTTTCAGCGCGGTTACGTTCAGCGTTAACACGGGTGATTATGTTGCGCTGGCAGGGCCTAATGGTTCGGGGAAAAGCACGCTTATCAAGACAATGCTCGGGCTTATAGAACCTGCGCGCGGAACCGTCAAAATCTTCGGTGTTTCTCCGGCTGATTTTACAGACTGGAAAAAAGTGGGCTATATACCTCAGAGACTCGTGTCTTTCAGCCCGTATTTTCCCGCGACAATAAAAGAAGTTGTTGCAATGGGGCTTCTTTCAGGGAAAAAATTCCCGCGAAGGCTCTTATCCGGAGATAATGAGGCGATTGACAGGGCCTTGTCTTTAATGGATATTTCGGCGTTAAAAGATAAAAAAATAGGAGAGCTTTCAGGAGGGCAGCAGCAGAGGGTAATAATTGCCCGTGCTCTTATCAATGACCCGGAGCTTCTTATCCTGGACGAGCCCACGACTGCCGTGGACCCCGAGACAAGGGAAAAGTTTTTTGATGTTATCGGAGGCCTCAATAAAAATAAAAATACGACTGTGATGCTTATAACCCATGATACGGGAAGCGCGGGCAAGTATGCGTCAAAACTTTTGTATTTTGACAGAAGGGTTGTTTTTTACGGCACCTTTAAAGACTTCTGCGAATCGGCTAATATGTCCGAGTATTTCGGACCCGGTTCGCAGCACCTGATATGTCACAGGCATGATTAAAAAGAAATGGTGAATGGGTGAATAGGTGAATAGGTAAATGAGAAAAGCGAAGGAACGGTCCCTATTTACGGACACAACCCCCTTTAATTCCCCCTTTGTTAAGGGGGAAAACAGGGGGTTGTAGAGGGAACCGTCCCTTCGGAGCGATATGGAGTTCATTGAATTTCTGAATTACGGTTTTGTGCAAAGGGCTATTATAGCAGGCTCTTTCATTGCCGTTCTCTGTTCAATTTTAGGCATGTTCCTTGTTCTGAGGAGACTGTCGCTTATCGGCGACGGCCTGGCGCATGTTACTTTCGGGGGAGTTGCGCTGGGGCTTCTTTTAAAGGTTTATCCGGTTTATGCGTCAATACCGGTTGTGCTCCTCGGCGCATACGGGATTCTGAAGCTTATGGAAAGGGCGCGGCTTTACGGCGATGCAGCCATAGGCATCATATCCGCTGCCGGGATAGCCTTAGGCGTGCTTATAGCAAGCCTTGCCGGGGGCTTTAATATAGACCTTTTCAGCTATCTGTTCGGAAACATACTTGCCGTGAGCAAGGAAGAGGTGGTCCTTTCTGCTGTCATGTCTCTCACGGTGCTAACAGTAATAGGGCTGTTTTATCATGAGCTTATTTCCGTAACATTTGACGAAGACCTTGCAAGGGTATCAGGCCTTAAAACAAAAACCGTTAATATGGTGCTTGTGATGCTCACGGCAGTTACGGTTGTGCTTGCAATGAGGCTTGTCGGAGTTATGCTCGTTTCAGCCTTGCTCATACTTCCGGCTGTCTCTGCTTTTCAGGCTGCAAAGAGCTTTAAAGGCGCGATATTGCTGTCGTCTGCTTTCGGGATATTGTCGGTGCTTGCCGGAATATTTATCTCTTTTTCATTCAACCTGCCTGCCGGAGCGACAATAGTCCTTTTGAATATAGTAATATTGGCCGCTGTTTTTCTTTATAAGAAATTGAGATATTAGTGTAAGTGTTAGCGCGAGTGTAAGCTTTAAGAAATCTTACTTTCACTATTTTTGCTTTTTGCCTTCCAAATCTAATAATATATTAAACATATGCCGAAGAAGAAAATTTCAAAAAGACCGGGCTGGGACGAATATTTCATAAACATTGCCAGGGCTGTTGCAACCAGGGCTACATGCCTCAGGCGCAAATACGGCGCGGTGATTACGAAAGACAATATCATTATCAGCACGGGATATAACGGCGCTCCGGCAGGCATGAAAGACTGTCTTGACGTCGGGAAATGCACGAGAAAAGAGCTTCAAATCCCTCACGGCCAAAGATACGAACTCTGCCACAGCGTTCATGCAGAGGCAAATGCAATAATACGCGCGGCGGTTCACGAGCTTGAAGGCGCAACCATCTATATTTCAGGCGCGGATGACGGAGCACGCGAGTGTCATTCGGAGCCTTGCATGATGTGCAAAAGGATAATACTTAACGCGCGAATTGCAAAAGTAGTCTATTCCGACGGCAACGGCGGTTTTCATGTAATCAACCCTAAAAATTGGCTCAAACATCGGGTCTGAAATGGAGATATTCAGGCAATTAAGATGGCCGCAGGATATACTGGACATCATCCTCGTGTCCTTTCTGCTTTACCGCCTGCTCCTCTTTATAAAAGGCACGAGGGCCGTTCAGATGCTCATAGGCATCGGTGTTCTTCTGGTTGCGTCTTTATTTTCAGGTTATACCGGCCTTTACACAATGGACTGGATAATCCAGAGCTTCTGGGCGCAGATAGTCATAGCGCTTATAGTGCTTTTCCAGCCTGAGATACGAAGGGCGCTTGCACACATGGGCAAGACGCCGTTTTTGCAGCCCTTCACATCTGCAGAGGAACTTAAATCGCTGGAAGAGATAGTCAAGGCTTCGGTGGCCCTGGCGAACAGAAAAATAGGGGCGTTGATTGTTATTGAGCGCGAAACAAGCCTGAATGAATTTGTTGAGATAGGAACCTCGCTTGATGCGAAGGTTACACGCGAAATCATTCTCAGCATCTTTCATCCTTCATCTCCGATACATGACGGGGCGGTTGTTATAAAAGGAAACAGGATTGTCGCAGCAGGCTGTTTTCTTCCTATAATGCTCAGCACCGAGGTTGATAAGGCGATGGGCACCAGGCACAGGGCAGGGCTCGGGCTTACGGAAGAAACCGATGCGGTTGCCATTATAGTTTCTGAGGAGACAGGCAACATCTCTATGGCTGTCGGCGGAAGGCTTGAAACCCATATTGACATGGGAACCCTCCGCGATATATTAACGGATATGTTTACATCACAGAAAAAGGCAGGAAAATGAAAAAGCTGCTGCTTGAGAATTTCGGGTTGAAGGTTACCGCGCTTATTATGGCGGTAATCCTCTGGTTTTTTGTTATCTCCAAGGGACAGTCGGAAATAGCAATTGACGTTCCTGTTGAACTTAAGAATATGCCGCCAGGGCTTGAGAGCGTTAACCGGCATGGAGCAAAAACCGTAAATGTGAGCCTGAAAGGGCAGGAGAGGCTGCTAAGAAATATAAAGCCTTCCGACCTTCGGGTTCATGTTGATTTAAGCAAGGCCAAAAAGGGAAAAGCCATATACTACATAGACAAAGAAAACGTGATACATCCTGCTTCTATGAGCATTACTAGCATAACTCCGTCTTCCGTGACGATTACACTTGAAGAGACGCTTCTTAAGACCGTGCCGGTCCAGGCAATTACAGCAGGCCGTCCCAAGGAAGGTTTTGTTGTCGGTTCTGTGGAGGTTGCGCCTAAAGAAATGGCCATTGAGGGAGTGAGGACAGAGACAGGCAAGGTGAAATTTTTAAAGACAGAGCCGGTGGATATTTCAGACGCGGATAAGACCTTCACGCAGGCTGTGCGCATTGATATGGCAGGCAGGAATATAAGAACCGATATACAGGAAGTGAATGTGAAGGTTATTATAAAAAGAAAGTGAACAGTGTAAGTGATTAGCGTCAGAAATCGGAACTGAGAACCGGCACTGAAAACTGACACAAAAGGCGGAATTTTCAAATGAAATTATTCGGGACAGACGGCATAAGGGGAAGAGTTAACAAGCATCCCATGACCCCTGAGAATGTGCTCAGGATCGGAATGGCTGCGGCAAAAGTTCTGAGAAAAAGGCACGGCAGGAATACGGTTCTGATAGGAAAGGACACGAGGCTCTCAGGCTATATGATAGAAAGCGCCCTCACCTCCGGAATTTGCTCAATGGGGATGAATGTGACGCTTGTCGGGCCTATCCCGACTCCGGGGGTTGCATTTCTTACAAGGGCTTTGAGGCTTGACGCAGGTATTGTTATATCGGCATCGCATAATCCCTATGAGGATAACGGTATAAAGTTTTTTTCATCCGACGGGTTCAAGCTTCCCGATGAAATAGAAAAGAGCATTGAAGAGCTTGTTGTGGATGACGGGCTTGGCACAAAAAGAACCTCGGGTTCAGAGATAGGAAAGGCCTACAGGCTTGATGATGCAACAGGCAGATATATTGAATACATAAAATCAACAGTGCCCAAGGGCGTGACACTTGAAGGGATAAAGGTTGTTGTGGACTGCGCAAACGGCGCGGCTTATAAAACAACGCCGTGGGTTCTGCGCGAACTCGGGGCAGAGGTTATAGTGATAAATGACAAGCCGGATGGAATTAATATTAATGATAAATGCGGCGCGCTATATCCTGAGATGCTCCGGAAAGCGGTTGTGCAGCATAAGGCTCATGCAGGCCTTGCGCATGACGGAGATGCGGACCGGACTATTTTCTGCGATGAAAAGGGCAGAATCGTGAACGGAGACCGGATTATAGGGATATGCGCGGTTGACTTTAAGCGCGAAGGGAAGCTCAAGGGCAATACGGTTGTCTCTACTGTTATGAGCAATCTCGGGCTTGAGCGATATCTTGGGAAAAACGGGATTAATTTTATAAGGACCAAGGTCGGGGACAGATTCGTTGCCGAGAAGATGCGGGAAGGCGGATATAACTTTGGAGGAGAACAATCAGGGCATATAATATTCTCCGATTACAATACAACAGGCGACGGGCCTATCACGGCGCTGCATGTGCTCTATCTGATGAAGAAAAGAAATAAGCCTTTTTCCAAGCTTGTATCGGATATAGCGCTCTATCCTCAGGCGCTGATAAATATTCATACGGAAAAGAAAAGGGATTTTAAATCAATCCCTGAGATAGGCGCGGCCATCAGGAGGGCTGAGGAAAAACTCGGCATAAGCGGCAGGATACTTGTCAGACCCTCCGGCACAGAGCCGAAGATACGTGTGATGGTTGAGGGCAAAGAGAAGAAGCTGATAGGGAAAGTCGGAAACGAAATAGCAAGAGTTGTAAAAGAATATTTGTAATACAGGCTGAGGATGTTATTCTTCATCTCATTTCTTGCCGGCATAATCCTGTTTTATTCATTTCAGTATTTCCCTGTCACAAACAGTATCATATTTCTCCTGTTTTTTGCCGGACTGATTTTTAAGAAAAGGTATCTGCTTATCCCTGTTCTTGCCGTAGGGGTTTTATATGGTTTTTTCAGATATGTGCCGGAAGCAGATTTCTCTGATATCAGGGGAAAAGAAGTAATCGCAACAGGGGTGTTCACTTCGGATGCGGTTCCGGCATCAACCGGGAAATTCATTCAGGAATTCCGTCTAAAATCAGCGGTTGATAGAGAAACAGGGGAACAAGCAAGAGATATTGTAGGCAACGATATATTTATTTTTTCTGATTCCGAGTTTGCAACAGGGCGCATATACGAGATAGAGGCTAAGACAGGCAAAGACAACAGAAGGTTCAATCCCGGAATGACAGAGAATAACAATATCTATGCGAACCTGATTGAAGTCAGAGATGTAAGGGACGGCAAAAAAAACGCATGGACTTTGTTTGAGGACGCCAGGGCAAAACTCAACAGGCATATTACGGATAACTTCAATAGTGATTCGGCAGCTCTTATTTCCGCCATAACAACAGGACAAAGAGGCAGTATGAGCGAGGCATTGAAAGATGCCTTTAATTCAACAGGACTGGCCCATGTCTTGAGCATTTCAGGCACGCATTTTGGAATCTTCTCCGTGCTTTTATTCGGGATATTCAGGCTTATAATTAAATTTCTGCCTTACGGCTTGCTTCAGAGAATTACACTTTATGCCTCACCGTCTCAGACAGCAGCGGCCTTAAGCCTTCCATTTATGCTCGCATACCTGGCCCTTTCCGGATGGAGCCTTCCGGCAGTAAGGTCTTTTATAATGATAAGCCTTTTTCTTATCGGGCTTTTGATAGGCAGGAAAAGGTTCTGGCTTAACTCTCTCTTGTTTGCCGCTTTTGTAATGGTTCTATGGAATCCGGAGGCGCTCTTCAGCCTTTCTTTTCAGCTTTCATTTCTTGCGGTATTATTCATAGGATTTGCAGTAAAGATAGACAGAGCCGCAGTTGGAGAAACCCATTCACCGATTCACCCATTCACCGATTCACTATTCCAAAGAATACTTCGCTATTGTGCGGCTGTTCTTAAGACTTCTATTTTGCTTACTCTTTCAGCCTCTCTGGGGACAGCGCCTCTGGTCGCATATCACTTTCATTATTTTTCTGTCATATCTCCGGTTTCAAATCTCTTAATCACCCCTCTTGTAGGCTTTGTGCTTTTGCCGTTGTCGCTTTTGTCCTCTTTTGTATTTCTTTTTACAGGGCATTTTATATTTAGCTCTCTCGTCTCGGCGGTAACTGATGTCACTATTTATCTCGTAAGGTTCACAGCAGAAATCCCGTTTTCAGATATAAAGATACCGGCATTCCCATTATCTTCGGTAATAGTGTTTTATGCCGGGTTTGGTTTTTACTTTTTCGTAAGCAAGAAGAAACTTGTCCCGCTTATAACTTCTTCCCTGCTGATAATCTATTTGCTTGTTCACTTTTCAAAAGGCAGCGAAATGGGAATCACCTATCTTGATGTGGGGCAGGGAGACGGAGCGGTTATTGAACTTCCCGATAAAAAGGTTGTTGTAGTGGATACAGGGAAAAGCGGGCGCGAGGTTTCGGCTTTTTTAAAATATTTAGGCAGAAATAAGATAGATGCGCTCGTTCTTTCGCATGCGGATTCAGACCATGCCGGAGGGGCGGATTATCTTAAGGAGCGGTTTAAGATTAGAGAACGCTGGGACAACGGACGCCTTGTTTATCAGGAGGCGAATAAAGCCGGCCTGGTTCTCAGGATTCTTGAAAGAGGCGATGTGCTAGAAGGCCATGGATATAAAATATATGCGCTTCATCCGTATAAGGAATTTTATACAATAAACGGGAAGAGCGATGACGGAGGGAATGACAGTTCTCTGGTATTGAAAATAGAGGGCAGGAATAAATCATTTCTTTTTACAGGAGATATTAAAGAGGAGGCTGAAGAGGACATAATCCATCTTGCTAAATGGCTTAAGAGCGATGTAATTAAGGTCCCGCATCACGGCGGAAGGACCTCGGCGTATAGACCTCTCTATGATGTCGTATCTCCTGAGATTGCGGTAATAAGCGTCGGCAGGGGGAACTCTTTAGGGCATCCCCATCAGGATACGCTTGATATGCTGCATGGCGTAAAGATATACCGCACCGACATAAACGGCGCGGTAAAGATAACGGAAAAGGATAACGGGCTTGAGGTTAAGACGCACAATGATTTCAGATTTTCAAAGACAAGAAGCCTTGCAGGCGAGATGAAAAATATAAAGAGGTTATTTGAGGTGTGGTGAGAAGGACTGCGCTTGAAAAGATAAAAGAGGTTTCGGCTTTTCTGGAGTCCAAGGGCATTGAGGACTCGCTCAGGGAAGCTGAAATCATTGTAACCCATTGCCTCGGCATAGACAAGGCAGCGCTATACCGCGACAATCCAGTTGTTCCTGAAAAAGCCATAAAGGAAATTGAAAGCATCCTCCAAAGGCGCGCTCAGAGAGAGCCCCTGCAATATATTATCGGCCATGTGGAGTTTTTGGGATTGAAGATAAAAGTCGGCAAAGGCGTTTTAATCCCGCGGCCTGAAACCGAATTATTAGCAGAGGAAGTAATAAAAACAGTCCCCAGCCTCAAGTCCCAAGTCCCAAGTCGCATCCTTGACCTTTGCACCGGAAGCGGGTGCCTTGCGCTTGCGCTTGCGAAAAATTTTCCCGATGCCGAGGTTTACGGCACTGACATATCAAAAGATGCGATAAGGTATGCGTGCGAGAACGCAAAGCTCAATGACATTAAAAACATAACATTCTTAAAGGGCTCGCTGTTTGAGCCGCTGAAGCAGCTTATATCCGCAAGGCCTCTTAAGTTTGACGTGATTGTCTCAAATCCTCCTTACATAAAAAGCGATGAGATTGCATGCCTTCAGCCTGAGATATATAAATGGGAGCCGAGGAATGCGCTTGACGGCGGGGAAGACGGGCTTGACTATTACAGGGCAATACTCTCAGCGGGCCGCGCGTGTCTGGCCTTCACCGGAGTTATGTTTCTTGAAATAGGGGAGGGGCAGGCTGAAGAGGTCTCGGAGATTGCGCTGCAGAAAGGTTTCCGGAATATTTCTGTTATAAAAGACTACGCGGGTATAGAAAGAATCATTGTTGCAAGGGCATTATAGACTCATAAATATTTTATATAAGCCAATCCTTGACTTTGGATTTGAAGTTTAATTAAGATAGCAACGATTTTTCTTTGAGGAGGCTCTCATGGCAGCAGGCATGCACGAAGTTCTTTTAATGGATGCAATTGTTGATCCCAACAAAGTTCCGCATAATGTTACTTACGCAGTCCTGGCGTCTGTCATTCTCATAACTGTTGCGCTTGTTATCAGGCGTTCACTCAGAATGGTGCCGACAGGGCTTCAGAATTTTATTGAAGCTGTTGCTGAGACCTTTCTTAAGCTCTCGGAGGAAAACATAGGGCCTCACTGGGGGAAGACGTTTTTCCCTTTGATAAGCACGTTATTTATGTTTATACTCCTTTGCAATTTTATGGGGCTTATCCCGGGATTTGCCTCTCCCACAAGCGATATAAACACGAATGCTGCAATGGCTATACCTGTCTTTCTTGCAACTCATTTTTACGGAATTAAGGTTCACGGCATAAAATACATGAAACATTTTCTCGGCCCCATATGGTGGCTTGCACCGCTGATGTTCATAATTGAGTTCATCGGGCATCTTGTAAGGCCTATTACCCTCTCGGTAAGGCTTTTCGGGAACATGGTAGCAAAGCATATAATCCTCGGCGTTCTTGCAATGCTTGCGCCGCTTCTCATCCCGATTCTTATACTCGGGCTTGGAACTCTCGTAAGTTTGATACAGGCATTTGTCTTTGTCCTTCTTACCACTTTATATCTTGCAGGAGCTGTAGAAGAAGGGCATTAAAATACGAGTTTTAAAGAAAGGAGGAGAGAAAAATGAAAAAAATCATTTCAGTAATTTTAATCACGCTTGCTCTTATCTGCTTGTCTGTGCCGGTTGCTTTTGCAGAGGAAGCTGCCAAGCCGGCAGCTTCAGGCGATTCTACTAAAACAATGGCTGTTTTAGCCGCGGCGCTGGCAATAGGCATTGCAGCATTGGGAACAGGAATCGGACAGGGTTTGGGTTTGAGCAAGGCTTGCGAAGGAGCAGCAAGGAATCCCGGCGCGGCGCCGAAGATTCAGCTTCTGCTTATCATCGGTCTTGCTATGATTGAGTCTCTGGCAATTTATGCCCTGCTTGTATCATTGGGCATTCTAATCAACCAGAAACTCTTCTTCTAAACGAAGAAAACCGACTTGTTTTAAGAAGGGCTCGCTTCGGCGAGCCCTTCTTAATTTTGTCTTTGCTCTGTAATACGATGATTTGTATTTTTCGGGCTTGAACGATTTAAGGCGGACGACCTTGCAGTTTGGAAACCTCTCTTTAATCTTTTCCTCAGACACGCGCTGGTCATACCCAAGCGCAATGACATCCGGCTTCAACTCTTCCAGTATCAAAAAAATATCTTTATCCGTATAACCCAGGATAACCTTATCGGGTATCCCTGTTTTCTCCACGTTATCCCTTCGCTCTGTCTCATTATGCTCCGGCAGGATTCCCTTTATCCTCTTTACATTTTCATCCCGCGCGACGATTACAACGAGTTCATCCCCAAGCCCTTGGGCCTGCTTTAGAAAGTCGGCGTGGCCTAAATGTAAATGGTCAAAGGTCCCGGCGCAAACAACGCGTTTTTTTTTCATAAAGGTATAGCGTTTTTAGGGGGCTATTCTATGTTAAATGTTGCAACCTCTTTCATGCCGGGGAGGTATTGCCCCACCGGGACAAGTTTTTTATTTTCTTTTACGCAGTCTATGAGGATTACCCAGAGCTGATTCAATTCATTTTTTTCCCTATCATTTTCAGGCGTCATTTTTATCAATGTGCCTTCAAGTTCTATCTTCATGCGCGCCTCCTTTTTGTGTTTTAAATAAACAATAGCGGGTTTAGAAATGCGTGTCAAGAAAGATCACAGCACATCCGGTTTGTCGCTTGCAATTCCGTCAACCCCCTTGTCGCGGAATTGTTTTGCCTCCTCTTTTGTGTTAATGGTCCAGACTATTACCTTGAGATTTTTCTTGTGCGCATCCTCAACATTCTTCGTATGGGTAAACCTGTAAAGGGCGACAAGATACTGGGCTTTTAATTTCAGGGCTGAGGCAATGGGATTTTTATGCCGGGCATAGATGAGTCCTGTCTCAATCTTGCTGTCTAACTTTCTTATCTCTGACAGCGCCTCTTCATGGAATGAAACAATGATTGCGCGGCCAGCAAGTTTTTGTTTTTTTATAACGGCAAGGACCTTCTTTTCATAGCCTGTTTCTTTTAACTCAATGAGAATTTTCTCAACCCTTTCTCCGATGAATTCCAAGGCCTCCTCAAGAGCCGGGATTTTGTTTTTCGAAAGCTTTTTAAGTTCTTTTAATGTAGAGGCGTTTATCTCAATATCCTTTCCGAATACTCTTTTAAGGTTATCGTCGTGAAAGGCGATGAGTTTTCCGTCCTTTGTTGCTCTTACGTCAAATTCAATTGCATTTACACCGAGTTCAAGAGCCTTCTTAAAACTCTCAAGGGTGTTTTCAGTCTCATAGGCCCTTGCTCCTCTATGCCCGATTTTAAGAAACATTTATGAATTTCTCTATTGCTGAAATGAGGTCGTTATCAGGGTCTATAAAAGATATGCCGTAAAGGTTCTTTTTTTCTTGAGCCTGTTTTTCTATAATGCGCACAAGCTCTGCTTCGGCTGTTACGCTTTCTGAACCGGTAAGGGAAAAGGAGCAGGTTATTGTATCGCCTTCGTAAAGCTCTGCATCCGAACTGAAAAGCAGGCCGGATACGCTTATGTTCTCTATATTGCCTGAAAATGAAAGTTTTGTTTTTTTGCCCTCAAGCCTTATCTTAAGGGGCGCTCTGCAGGATCCTCTCAGTGCAATATTAAGCAATCTATGCATCTCCTGAAGAAGCACGGCTGAACTTACATCGCTTGGCAGGAATGCGTTTGCATTACAGGACACGCATCTTTCCGAATCGGATTCCGGAGGGCATATAATGATGATTGATACCGCGCAGAGTTCAGGGTCTTTGCGTATGACGGAGCAGAGTTCTTCTCCGCTCATCCGGGCTGTGTCAAGGGTTGCCACAAGGAGGTCCGCCTTTTCTTTTTTATGGATGTTGAGGATATCCTCATTTGATTCTGCAGGCAGCAGCCTGAAGCCGGACCTGTCAAGAAAGCTCTGTTCTTTTTTCAATGTCCCGATAATATCTTTGCTGAGAATAACCTTTTTCATAACAACCGCTGTGCAGGTATTTTGTAAAAACATTTCAAAAAATGCAATACAGCTTGAAGCCTGATGCGTTATCAATCTATAATATCAGCCGTTACACAGCAGGAAAGGCCGATGCGCACTGGGGGCTTCATGGATATTAGCGTTAGCATAGAAAAAGATTCAATAGCCATTCCTATTGAAAACCCGTTCCGCATTAATCTGGATTATGTTGTGAGCCGGATAGATGAATTCTGCGCTTCAAAAGGCGCTGCTGTCAGCGGCCTGGATATTAGAGGGCTGATACAGCAGATGACAAGGGGGATTGCGGGGTGCGAGAGGGGATGTCCGGCTGATGCAAGAGAGTTTGTCCGCAGAGGGGTTAAGGGTTTCAAGCTGGCCTATGTTGAGGGAGGAATTCTTACCGCAACAGCATCGCTCGGAAACAACAAAGAACTTTCTATAAAGATATTCCCTGATTTTTAGGAAGGTGAAAATTACCTTGACAGGCTTGCCACCTGCTTGTATATTAGGGTTCAGGAGGATAAATGGATAAGAAGCTGAAAGTAACAATTGAATTATGGCAAAAAGAAAAATGGGTTATAGCCAGAATACCCGAACTGGATTTCATCGCACAAGGGCAAACCATTGAAGAAGCAAAAAAGAATCTTAACGAAGTAGTGCAGATCCAATTAGCAGAGATGAAAGAAATGGGAACATTTGAGGATTATCTGGCTGAATGCGGTTTCGTGCTCAAGGATGATGTTGTAGAACAGCATTTAGATATTATCGGATTTGAAAAGCAGGTTTTACAGGTTGCCTGATGCCGAGGATATTTCCGACTGACTGGAAAACACAATTGAAGATATTTGAGATGTTCGGCTGTAAGTATAAGCGCAAAGAAGGTTCGCATCATGTTTTAACAGGCCCAAATGCAAAACGGGCAGTGGTTATTCCGGAATACGCTGAGATTGATGTTGAGATAATTAAAAATAATATGCGCACAGCAAATATGAGTAGGGAAGAATATTTTAAGCTTTTAGAGAAGATTTAATTTTTGGATTGTGGGGGGAAAAGACATGGGATAACTAAGCCGCAGGCATTAATCCTGCACAGACAGACAGACAGACAGACAGACAGACAGACAGATTTAAGTCGTTAGTAGAACAAAATAGAAATTTCAAAAGGCATGACTGCCATCGGCGTCATGCCTTTTTTATTTGAAAAATCAAACGAGGAATAGGAGGAATAGGATGGGTAAGCATAGTGAATTATTTCCGATGAACATTAAGCCGTTAATTTTCTTAGTGGCTGTTATGGCGACAGCTTTTATAGTTTCTTCCTGCGCATCCAAAGTAACTGTAGCAGAGTTCAGGCAGGAACCGCTTGATTCAAAAACAGCATCTCACCAGTTGCCTCAGTATGTTATAGACAAGAAGAAGGCTAAACTGGCTGTTCTGCCACCGGGGGATGCAACACAATTCAGAGATGTCTGCGGATTAGCAAAGTCAGCGCATGAAAACTTGGCACAGACACTCGCAAAAATTGGCACTGTTGATGTTGTTGAAAGAGGTCAGCTTGATGCCTTTATGCAAGAGATGAAATTTCAAGCAGGGATTACTAATGAAATAGACGCAAACAAATTTATGGCGATAGCAAAAGGGGTTGACTATGTTTTTGTTGGTTCTATTTCATCTGCAAGCGCGACCTGCAGTAGAGCGGAAAATGTGGATTTATTAGGCACTCTTTTGGCTAAAAAGGGCGAGGGAATAAAAACAGAGCAGGTTTGTAGGGATCAAGGAAGAGTGCTCATCAATTATAGAGTTATTGAATTCCCAAGCGGGAAAGTTAAACATGTTTTTACATTAAATGGGCAGAAAACCATTAACAGGAATATATCATACGCTGATATGGTTATGGGATGTAAATTGCAGGATCCATGTGGAATACTTCAGGAAGCAACTTACCGGGCTATTGATGATGCAAAAGAAAGTCTTACAGAGACATTTTCTACTTATGGCTATATTTTCAAAACTATAACTCACAAATCTAATAAGAAAAACCGTATAGCATTTCTAAGCCTTGGCAAGGCGGATGGTCTTGAAGCAGGCAGTGCGGTTGACATAATAGAGTTTATTACTGAAAAAGACCCAATCAAAGGCACAGAATCAGCGGTTGCACGTGTAGTTGCCGAGTGTATAGTAACCGAAACAGAGCTTCTCAATGATAGAAGTATCTGTATTATAAGTGAAGAAAATGCGGATTCTGTCTTTGTAAAGCATGCTGTGAGGACAAAGTCTGAAACAGGCGTTTTCAGAGGTATGCAAAAGATATACAGAAAGGTATTCTAAGAACAAATTGAGGCGGTGAAGCTTGTCTAAAAACTACCTATTTCAATGAAAGGGGTCATTCTCGCGGAAGCGGGAATCCAATATGTTCTGGATTGCCCGATCAAGTCGGGCAATGACAAAGTCTGAGTTTTTAGACAAGCTCGGTGTGTTGTATTTGCTATATAAAAATGATGTCTGGGCAATAAAGAGGTGAGTTTTTTATTGCCGAAGGAAAGCAGGGTTTATAAACTCTTGAATAAAAAATAAAAGGAGAAAGAAGATGTCTATATTAAGATTAAGAATATTTCTTGCAGTGCTGCTGACTATCACAGCGTTAATTTTTTCCGGGTGTGTGACGATGGAAAGTTTGCAGAAAAAATATCCGGGTTATACTGTTGTTGGCAAGGAAAGAAGAGAATCAATTCAAGATGTCCCGGTTTGGCTTTTTTCTTGCATAAGCCCGAACGGAACAGTGAAATGCAGGGTGGAAAGTGTTGCCGCGTGCGCAGATTGTTATCCGAATCCTGGCGTCAATCAATGTACAATTAACTGCAATACAAGTAAAGGAGACAGATGGGACAAACGTCAGATAGGAACTAAAAAGACATCTCTATATCAGCCCCTTCTTAAGTTAAAATCTCCCACGGGACAAGTGGTAGAAGAGAAGGTATCTGCATCTATCTATAACGAAGTAAAGGAAGGACAAGTTTTTCAGGCGAACCTGAGCGCTTACGAATGGTATTCAAAAGGCTATGACTACGAATTGAATAAAAAAGATTATGATACTGCAATCCAATACTATCTCAAGGCAATAAGCATTGATCCAAACCATGAAAATGCACTCTTTGGATTAGGATACATCTATAATGCAAAGAAAGAATACGCTAAAGCGATTGAATATTACAACAGGGTTCTGGCCATTAATCCCCGCTATAAAGAGGCACTTAATAATGTAGGGCTGGCACATGAAAACCTGAAAGACTATACGAAGGCTGAGAGTTACTACCGTAAATCAATAGAGGTTGACCCTTCATACAGTACTGCATGGGAAAGTCTCGGTTATGCGTTGTATTACCAGCAAAAAGATAATGAAGCCAAAGAGGCGTGGAAAAAGGCGGTTTCCCTTGGAAAGACCTCAGCGAGGGATGCGCTTAAAAAATATTACAATATTACTTTTTAACTGAAAATATAAAGATACGAAAAAAACAATGGAAGAAATTGGGACGGTTCTAATTGTTGACAATAAAGACAGATATTTGTTAGTGTTCTTTCATGCCAAGAGCAGCAAGAATAGCCCCATCAAACTATATCTACCATGTCCTCATGCGGGGCAATAACCGTCAGGACATCTTCAAAGACGAAAAAGACCATGAGAAGTTCATCTCAATAATCGCAAGATATAAAGAAAAGTTTGATTTTAAACTCTATCACTACGTCCTCATGAGAAACCATGTCCACCTGGTGCTTGAGCCTTCTGAAAAAGGCGGAGGCCTTGCACAGATAATGAAAGGCATAAACCTGTCATACGCGCAATCCTTTAAGGGCCGATACAGGCATTTCGGGCATTTCTGGCAGGACAGATATAAAAGCATTCTGATATCAAAAGATGAATATCTTCTTGCCTGCGGCAGTTACGTTGAATTAAATCCTGTGAGAGCAGGGGTGGTTGAAGACCCCAAAGACTACAAATGGAGCAGTTATTCCTCTTATGCCTATGGAAAGAGAGATAAGCTGGTTGATGAACATTCTATTTTCAGAAACCTTTCTGACGATGAGACTGAAAGAAGAAAGAAATACAGAGAGTTTGTTAAAGGGGTGATAAAAGACAGGAAGGCCATGAAAGGCGAGATGGACAAGAGGAGGGTTTACGGGAATAAGGACTTTACAAAGGGGCTGACTAAAGAATATGAATTTGAAGAAGTCTTAAAGCGCGTGGGAAGGCCGAAAAAAAGATAATGGCCAATAAATTAGAACCGTCCCAATTATTACACAATTATTACAACCAACAGCATCGCTTGGAAACAACAAAGAACTTTCTATAAAGATGTTCCCTGATTTTTGATAAGAAAATAATAATATCCCATGAACATTGTCCTGGCGACAAGAAATAAGAAGAAGATTGAGGAGATAAAGAGGATTGTCAGGGACATGCCTGTCATGCTTTACACCCTTGACGATTTTCCGGGATGCCCTGAAGTTGAAGAAGACGGGAAGACTTTTGAAGAAAATGCCGTAAAGAAGGCGAGGGCTGTTTCAAAATATGCAAATATGCCTGCTTTAGCGGATGATTCAGGGCTTGAGGTTTATGCTTTAGCCGGAACGCCCGGAGTTCTCTCTGCAAGATATGCCGGGGAAGGCGCAGACGACAAAAGAAATTATGAAAAGCTCTTATACGAGCTGAAATCTGTCAGTGATGATAACAGAGGCGCGCGCTTTGTCTGCTGTATTGCTCTGGCATTTCCTGACGGGAAAGTAGAGACATTTATGGGGCATGCGGAAGGGAGGATAGGAAGAGAGCCGAAAGGGGCTAACGGCTTTGGATATGACCCTGTTTTTTATCCGAAAGGGCATGAAAGAACCTTTGCCGAAATGCCGGATGGCGAAAAAGACGTCCTCAGCCACAGGGGGGTGGCCCTCGGCAGGGTTCATGACTTTCTTAAAAGCCATTTATAAGAAAAATTAATATAACAATTTTTATTTTTTTCTTGAAAAAACCCAGTATTTAGAATAGTGTATAACGCTTGCGAAGACTGCATAAATTTTTTGGAATGTCCGCAGTAAATACAAGCAGTTAATTTATTCGGGTTTTTTGTTTTTAGCTTAGCTGGCAGCAAAGGAAAATAAAGGGGGGTAATTTTATGAGGATAGTATTGTTAGGCGCGCCTGGCGCGGGCAAAGGGACTCAGGCGAAGAAGCTCATTGACAAGTATGGGATCCCGCAGATATCAACAGGCGATATCCTAAGACAGAATGTAGCGGAAGGCACACCGCTCGGCAAAGAGGCAAAATCTTACATGGACAAGGGCGAGCTGGTGCCTGACAGAGTGGTTTTAGGGCTTGTGGAAGACAGGCTCAAAAAGGGTGACTGCAAGAAAGGCTATATCCTGGACGGTTTCCCGAGAAACACCGCGCAGGCAGAAGCCCTGGATAAAATCCTCGCGTCACTCGGCATGTTATTGACAGGCGCGCTGAGCGTGGATGTCCCCAAAGAGGACCTTATGAAGAGGCTCACAGGGAGACGGACCTGCAAGGGCTGCGGGCAGATGTATAACATATATTTTTCAGCTCCTAAAAAAGATGGGGTATGCGACAAGTGCGGCGGAGCGCTTTTCCAGAGGGATGACGATAAGGAAGAAACAATAAAGAGAAGGCTTGATGTTTATGACGCCCAGACCGCGCCGCTTATAGACTATTACAAGAAAAGCGGGATATTGAAATCTGTTACAGGCGTCGGAAGCATAGATGAGATATTTAACAAGGTTTGCAGCGCCTTAGGAAAATAGTTCAACCTGGTTCAAATTGTTCAATGTTGAACTAATTGAACTGCTTGAACAAATTTAAATTTCACATATAAGAAAAGGAGGAAATAATGGCACTGGTAAAACCGCATGGTAAGGCAAAGAAGCTCAGTCCCCTTTTGCTTGAGGGAAAAGAGCTTGCCGAGGAAAAGAAAAAAGCGAAGGGACTAACCGAGGTCAGGGTTACTTCAAGGGAAGCAGGAGACCTTATAATGATGGGAATCGGCGGATTTACTCCGCTTAAAGGCTTTATGGGGCCTGATGACTGGAAAGGGGTCTGCGATGAGTTTAAGATGGCGGACGGGACTTTCTGGCCAATCCCTGTAACACTTTCTACATCAGAAGGACAGGCAAAGAGTATAAAAAAGAATGAAGAAATTGCTTTGATTGATGAAGAATCAGGCGAACTCGTGGCAACGATGAAGGTCCATGAAAAATATAAAATAGACAAGGCTCACGAGTGCAAACAGGTCTTTAAGACAACAGATATGGAGCATCCCGGAGTGCAGAAGGTTATGGCTCAGGAAGAGATTAATCTGGCAGGTCCTGTTAAAGTGTTGAGCGAGGGAATGTTTCCAAAGCAGTTCCCCGGAATTTATATGAGGCCGGCTGAGACAAGAAAGATGTTTGAAGAAAAAGGATGGAGTACTGTTGCATGCCTACAGTTAAGAAATCCTATGCACAGGTCGCATGAGTTTCTTGCAAAGATCGCGATAGAGACCTGCGATGGCGTGCTCATTCATCAGCTTCTTGGGAAATTAAAACCGGGCGATATACCGGCAGCGGTCAGGGTTGAGGCTATTAACAAATTAACCGAGCTTTACTTTGTGAAGGATACAAGCATTCAGGCAGGCTATCCACTTGATATGAGATATGCGGGACCGAGAGAAGCATTGCTCCATGCGCTGTTCAGGCAGAACTATGGATGCAGCCATCAGATTATCGGACGCGACCATGCAGGCGTTGGAGAATATTATGGCCCGTTTGACGCCCAGAAGATATTTGATGAGATTCCAAAAGACGCTCTTGAAACAAAACCTCTTAAGATTGACTGGACATTCTACTGCACAAAATGCGATGGAATGGCTTCAATGAGGACTTGCCCTCACGGTAAAGAAGACAGATTGCTGTTAAGCGGCACCAAACTCAGGAAGATGCTTTCGGAGGGTGCGGACGTTCCCGATCACTTCAGCCGTCCGGAGGTCCTGGTGATTCTAAGGAAATACTATGAAGGATTGACCGAGAAGGTTGAGATAAAAGTTCATAAATATTCGGAAGGGGCGTAAGAATTGTTGTAGTTAGTAGTAAGTAGTTAGTAGTTAAGGTTTTTCCTTTTACTAACTACTTACTACCATTTTTGGTGAGAGGGGGTGAAGGAGCAAGTTAGAGATTTACGGCTTTAACTTAAAGCCGATTTTGTATTTTAAAAATATTACTAAAGGAGGTTAGGGAAATGCCAAGTTTTGTAATCACAGAAAAATGTGATGGTTGTAAGGCGCAGGATAAGACAGCATGCCAGTATATCTGCCCTCACGATTTGATGACTCTCGACAGGGAGAAGATGAAGGCTTACAATCAGGAGCCCGAGCAGTGCTGGGAGTGCTATAACTGTGTGAAGATATGTCCTCAGCAGGCGATTGAGGTGAGGGGATATGCAGACTATATCCCGCTTGGAGGAAGCGTTATTCCGCTGAGAGGAACAGACTCTATCATGTGGACAATTAAGTTCAGGAATGGCGCGCTTAAGAGATTCAAATTCCCTATCAGAATGACTGCAGAAGGGTCTGTTGACCCCTACAAAGGGCTTCCTCAGGCAGATTATTCCAAGATAAAAAACCCTGGCTATTTCTGTTATGAAGCCAAGAAACAATAATATTAGGAGGTGATATAAATGGAAAAAGAGAGTTGTACATTTTCGTATTGTCAAAAACCTCAGGTTGTTGAGCATGAGACAGACTTTCTCATAGTCGGCGGAGGTATGGCAGCCTGCGGAGCAGCTTTTGAGGCATCTGCATGGGCAAACCCCAAGAAAATCAAGATAACAATGGTTGACAAGGCAGCAACAGACAGAAGCGGCGCGGTTGCAATGGGTCTTTCTGCTATCAACACATATATGGGCGGAAATAAGGTTGAAGACTATGTAAAATATGTCAGAGGCGACCTTATGGGAATTATCCGTGAGGACCTTGTCTATGACCTTGGAAGGCATGTTGATGACAGCGTCCATAAGTTTGAGGAGTGGGGGCTTCCGATATGGAAAAAGGGAGATGATGGGTTCTCACTCGACGGTTTTCAGGCAAAAGATGCCGGCAAGAAAATGCTGAAAGACGCAGCAGATGACGCAGAGAGGGAAAAACTCGTTGTAAGATCCGGCAAATGGCAGGTAATGATAAACGGCGAATCCTATAAGGTAATCGTTGCTGAAGCTGCAAAGAAGGCGCTCGAGACAAACAGGGCAGCAACAGGGGTAGCGCAGAACCACTTTGAGAGAGTGTTCATCACAAGGCTTCTTCTTGATGCGAATAAGCCGAATACAATAGCCGGTGCTATCGGATTCAGCACCCGTGAGAACAAGGTATACATCTTCAGGGCCAAGGCAGTGCTTCTTGTTCCCGGCGGATGCGTAAATGTCTTCAGGCCGCGTTCAATCGGCGAGGGAATGGGAAGGACATGGTTCCCTGTATGGAATTCAGGCTCAGGATACGCAATGGGCGCGCAGGCTGGCGCAGAACTCGTCCAGATGGAAAACAGATTCGTGCCTGCGAGATTTAAAGACGGCTATGGCCCGGTCGGCGCATGGTTCCTCTTCTTTAAGGCGAAGGCGACAGATGCAAATAAAGATGATTATTGCGCAAACAAGGAATATCTGGATGACGCCAAGAAGAAATACGGGAAGTACGCAGAGGGTGTTCTCGGAACCGCTATGAGAAACCATCTCATGATGGAGGCGATGATTCGCGGAAAAGGCCCTATAATGATGTGGACAAACGAGGCCATGGATGCAATCAGCAAGCAGTTCAAGGGAAAACTCGGCGATAAAGAAGGCGCAAAGAAGGTTAAGCATCTAGAGGCTGAGGCATGGGAAGACTTCCTAGATATGACCATCGGGCAGGCAGGTATGTGGGCTGCTAACAATATTGAGCCTGACAAGGTTCCATCAGAGATTATCCCTTCAGAGCCATACTTCCTCGGTTCGCATGCAGGTTGCGCAGGATTCTGGGTAAGCGGCCCCGGCGATATACCAGGAGCGCCAAAGGAATGGTTCTGGGGTTACAACAGGATGTCTACAGTTAACGGCCTCTTTATGGGAGGCGATACATGCGGCGCTTCAGGACATAAATTCTCATCGGGCTCACATGCAGAGGGAAGGATCGCAGGAAAGACAGCGATTGCTTATATACTTGATAACATGAACTTCAAGCCTACGATAAAAGAGAAGGTCGATGACCTGATTGTAGAGATGTATCTGCCGTTTGAGATCTTCGAGAAGTATAAGACCTACACAACATCACCAAACCATATAAGCGTTAACCCGAACTTCATCAAGCCCGACCAGTTCCAGAAGAGGTTGATGAAGATAGCGGATGAGTACTTCGGCGGCTGCGGGACATGGTTTAAGACGAGCAAGAGCATGCTAGAAGAAGGTCTGAAAAAACTCCAGTTATTGAAGGAGGATGCAAACAAACTCGCTGCATCCAATCTCCATGAACTCCTCAGATGCTGGGAGAACTGTCACAGGGTTCTTACTGCCGAGGCACATGCAAGGCACATCCTCTTTAGAGAAGAGTCCAGGTACCCTGGTTACTACTACAGGGCTGATAAAGACTTTATTGATGACGGCAACTGGATGTGTTTCAGCGTCTCTAAGTATAATATGGCAGCAGACAAGTGGGAATTCAGGAAAGTTCCCTATGTCCAGATCTTTAAGTAGTTTTAAAGATATAAAGGGTGGGTAAGGGTCTCGCCCTTAATGAAAAAGTAATCCCCCATCCCCCCTTTTCCGCACTCAGGCGGATTCGCCGAGGCGAAAGAGGGGGGGGTGAGGGGGATTTGCTTAAAATACGGTTAGAAGTTAGAAGTTAAAAGTTAAAAGCCGAACATCTTAAAACTCTTAACTTTTTACTCTTAACTTTTAATTTTTTTTAACTTTGTCTTTCGGGAGGGAAAGCATGGCAGATGGGAAAAGCATTTTAGTTATAGGCGGAGGAATGAGCGGATTAACTGCTGCGATTGAAGCGGCGGAAGCAGGCATTAATGCCGTTATCGTTGAAAAAACGCCGTTTCTCGGCGGCAGGGTCACGCAGCTTAATAAATACTTTCCGAAGCTGTGCCCTCCAAACTGCGGGCTTGAAATAAATTTCAAGAGGATAAGAAACAGCGCGGATATTACCTTTTATACCCTCGCTGAGGTGGAAAAGATTTCGGGACAGGAAGGGAATTATGATGTAACCATAAAGGTAAAACCCCGCTATGTTAATGACAAGTGTGTGGGGTGCAATGCATGCACAGGGGCCTGCCCTGTTGAGATGCCGAATGAATTTAATTTCGGTCTGAATAATACAAAGGCGGCATACATAACGCACAATCAGGCATTTCCGTTTAAATATGTGATAGACGACAGATACTGTAAGGGAGCGGAATGTAAAAAATGCGCCGATGCCTGTAAGTATGACGCAATCCATCTTGATATGAAGCCGGAAACAATTAATGTCAAGGCCAGCGCGATTGTGATGGCCACAGGCTGGGATGCGTATGACGCCGCAAAGCTTGATATTCTCGGCGCGGGAAAGATAAAAAATGTAATAACAAATATGCAGATGGAAAGGCTTGCCTCTCCGAACGGGCCGACTGCAGGAAAAATTCTAAGGCCCTCAGACGGCAAAGAGGTAAAGAATATAGCATTTGTGCAGTGCGCGGGAAGCCGGGATGAAAACCACCTCCCGTACTGTTCATATATATGCTGCATGGCCTCGCTTAAACAGGTCACCTATGTAAGGGAACAATATCCGGACTCAAAAGCGAGGATATTCTATATAGACATAAGAACACCCGGCACAAGATACGAGCAGTTTTACTGGAAGATTAAGGATGACCCGAATGTAACCCTGACAAAAGGCAAGGTTGCAAAGATTACCGAGGATGCGGCAACAGGCAATGTAGTTCTCGTTGCTGAGGATATTCTGGCAGGCAAAAAGGTTACAGAGACCTATGATATGGTAGTCCTTGCCACCGGCATGGTTCCGTCAACAAAGACTACGAAGATACCTGCTGATATCAAATACACCGATGACGGTTTTATTCTCCCTTCTTCATTGAATAAGGGGATGTATGCTGTGGGAACGCTGAAAAGTCCTGTTGATGTTTCGCGGTCTGTTCAGGATGCAACAGGCGCCGCGATTAAAAGCATTCAGAGTGCAAGGAGGTCTAAATAATGGAGAAGAAATTCGGAGTTTACATATGCAAAGGATGCGGTATAGGGGCATCCATAGATATAGAAAAGCTTGGGAAAAGTGCTGCCAAGGACACAAAGACTCCGGCTGAGGCAGTAAAGAGCTACGACATACTTTGCAGCCCTGAGGGCTGTGAGATGATAAAGAACGACATAAAGGAAGGGACCAACACCCTGATACTCGCGGCATGTTCGCCCCGTGTGAAATATGAGGAATTTGATTTCCCCGGCACAATAACAGAACGGGTAAATATCAGGGAGCTGGTTGCATGGAGCCAACCGGCAAACACTGAGGACACGCAGATGCTTGCAACTGATTATCTTAAGATGGGGATAATAAGGACTCAGAAGGGCGACCTCCCGGAGCCCAATATCCTTCAGGACCTCAGCAAGACGATACTCGTTATTGGTGGTGGCATCTCCGGGTTAACTGCTGCGCTTGAGGCTGCTAATGCAGGTTATCAGGTAGTTCTCGTTGAAAAAGAGGCAGAGCTTGGAGGCTGGGCGACAAAGCTTTATAAAGAAGCCCCGAGAGAATATCCTTACGAAAATCTTATAGAGCCTACAATCTTCAGCAAGATAAAAGAAGCAGAGTCAAACCCGAATATAAAGATATTCAAATCTTCGGTTATTGAAAAGACGGACGGTCAGCCCGGGCTTTTGGATGCGACGATAAAGACAAACAGTGGAAGCGAGACCATAAGAGTCGGTTCAATTATCATGGCCGCAGGCTGGAAGCCTTATGACGCATCAAAGCTTGGTTATCTTGGATACGGAAAGCCGAATGTCATTACAAGTATCCAGATGGAAGAGATGGCTAAGAAGGGCAAGATAATCCGTCCTTCAGATGGTAAGGAGGCAAAAAGAGTTGCGTTTATTCAGTGCGCGGGTTCAAGGGATCCGAATCATCTTCCTTACTGCTCATCTTTCTGCTGCGCAACGTCTCTTAAACAGGCGAAGTATGTAAGAGAGAAAAACAGCGATGCTGTTGCGATGATATTTTATAAAGACATCAGGACGCCGGGCCAGTCCGAGCTTTTCTACAAAAATATGCAGGATGACCCGGGTGTTTTATTGACAAAGGCTGATGTAACAGGTATTGGCGCTGCAGGAAACGGCAGCCTTTATGTTGAGGCTGAAAATACGCTCATGGGAGAAAAGATAAAGGTAGAGGCTGACCTTGTGGTTCTTGCGATAGGTGTTGTGCCTGCAACAAAATTGTCACAGGAATATCTTGATGGATTGACCGAGGCGTCAAAGAAAGGCGATGAGGCAAAAAAGGCTTATCTTGAATCAACGCCGAAACCGGAGTTTATATTGAACCTTACATACAGGCAGGGGCCTGAGATACCCTCTGTTGAAGGCTACTATGGTTTTGCTGATTCCAACTTTATCTGTTTCCAGTATGAGACAAGAAGGACAGGGATTTATGCCGCAGGTTGTGTGAGACAGCCTATGAATATTGCAGAGGCCCAGATTGATGCGGCAGGCACGGCGCTCAAGGCAATTCAGTGCGTGGAGCATATAGCAAAAGGCATTGCAGTCCATCCGAGGGCATGGGATGTTACATTCCCTGACCCCTTGATGATAAAGTGTACATCCTGCAAGAGATGTACAGAGGAATGTCCATTCGGAGCGATAGATGAAGACGCAAAGGGCACTCCGTTCTATAAAATTAATCGCTGCAGGCGCTGCGGAACATGCATGGGCGCGTGTCCTGAAAGAATAGTTTCATTCAAGGATTACAGCGTGGATATGATAGGCTCGATGATTAAGTCTGTTGAGGTGCCGGAAGAAGGCTTTAGGATAATTGCGCTGGCCTGCGAAAACGACGCTTATCCCGCCCTCGACAGCGCGGCTATTAACAGAAAACAGTTAAACCCTGCAATAAGAATCGTGCCTGTCAGGTGCCTTGGTTCAACAAACCTGGTCTGGGTTGCCGACGCCTTCTCAAGAGGCGTTGACGGATTGATACTCCTGGGCTGTAAATACGGTGAAAACTATCAGTGCCATTTCGTAAAGGGCAGCGAGCTTGCAAATTACCGCTTCAGCAAGGTTCAGGAAACATTGAACAAGTTACAGCTCGAGGCCGAGAGATGCCAGCTCATGCAGGTTGCTATATCAGAATATGACAAGCTTCCTGAAATGCTTGACGCCCTTGTTAAGAGGATAGAAGAAATAGGCCCTAATCCGTTTAAGGGATTTTAATAAAAAAGTGTCAAAGGGTCAAAGCATCAAAGTGTCAAAGACTGTGACCCTCTGACGCTCTGATACTTTGATACTTAATTACACGAGGAGGAATAAATGGCAGAACAAATTATTAAACCTGATTTGAATTTTATAAACGACGTCATCAGGTCTGGAGGAGAATCTTTAAAAAAATGCTTCCAGTGCGCGACATGCTCGGTTGTGTGCAATGTGACGCCTGATAATAATCCGTTTCCAAGAAAAGAAATGCTTCAGGCACAGTGGGGCCTTAAGGATAAACTTTTCGCAAACCCGGATATCTGGCTTTGTCATCAGTGCAGCGATTGCACCGCTTATTGCCCGAGAGGGGCAAAGCCCGGCGAGGTTTTGGGCGCGGTGAGAAAGCTGAGCCTTCAGAAATTTTCTTTTCCGGGCTTTATGGCAAAGATTGTAAATAGCCCGAGTTTTCTTCTCTTGCTTCTGGCGGTGCCGGCTCTCATCTACATAGCAATCCTTTCATCTCTGGGTTTCATGGGCGGCGGCATACCTACTGAGGGCGGCAAGATTGTCTATGGGAAGTTTCTCTTCTCGCTGTATTATATTGACCCGATTTTTACAGCTATTGCTGTCTTTGCTGTTTTTAGCATGTTTCTCGGGATAAGGAAATACTGGAACGCAATGAATGCAGCAGGTACAAATACAAATATTTCATTAGGCAAGGCTCTAACCGATACGATAAAAGAGATACTGAGTCATAACCGCTTCAGGAAATGCGAGGCAACAAAGGGCCGGGCTATATCGCATATGCTGGTATTTTATAGCTTCATCGGCTTATTTATTACTACTGTTCTTGCTTTTGCGAGAGTTATTCCGGAATATATGGAACACCTTAAAATTGTAGAAGGCATAGACGTTCACCAGCTTGACTGGCTTGCGTATATTTATAAGCCAATAGGCAACGCAAGCGCTGCCGCGCTTGTTATAGGCATTCTTTTGATGATGCTTAACAGGTTCAAAAATCAGGGGAAGGCCGGATGGGGCAGCTATTATGACTGGTTGTTCATCCTGCTTGTTGCAGGAGTAGGCGTTACAGGTCTCCTTGCCCAGTTCCTGAGAATGGCCAATACACCGGCAGCTTATCCGACTTATGTAGCGCATCTTATTCTCGTCTTTTTCCTTTTTGCTTACGCGCCGTTTTCAAAGATGGCGCATATGGTCTACAGGGCAACTGCTATGATTTTTGCAAAAAAGTTAGGCAGGGAATAAGGCAGATTTTCATGCCGCATCGGGCTATACGTCATTTAACATTAACAATGGTTATTGCCGGCAGAACAGGCAAAACCATTTAAGGGAGGTCTGGCGGGATGAAGATAAGAGATGTCATAAAAGACAAAGGCATGGAGTTTATCGCGGTAGACAGCCATTCAACCGTGGATAATGCGATTAATAAAATGGTGGACAGGAATATCGGAGCCGTGCTTGTCATGGAAGAAGGCAGACTCGCGGGAATGTTTACGGAAAGAGATGTGCTTAGATGCTGGTCTAAAAAAGGAGAGGGCTTCAGCAGGATTCATATAAAAGACGTAATGACAAGGGATATCCTGATAGCGGAACCTGACGATGACCTGGATTATGCGATGACCGTCATGGTTAATAAAAATATCAGGCATCTGCCTGTCATAGAGAAGGGCCAGGTAGTAAGCGTTATATCTATTCGCGATATGGTTAAGGCTCAGGTCAGCACCCTTCAGGCAGAGCTGCATTACTTGAAGGATTATATTTCAGGCGGATAGATATAAAAGTTAAAAGTTAGAAGTGAAAAGTTACGGAATTAACAAATATTAAAGGAGGTGAAGGTAAGCTTTAAGAATTAAGAGTTGTAAGTTTAAAATTTTTAACTTATAACTCATGACTTATAACTTTAAACTTTTTAAGGAGGAGAGATGAGTATCATAGTATTTGCCTTACTCTGCGGCGCAGCCGGCGTAGCATATGCCCTGATAACCGCAGCGTGGGTATCCAAACAGGATGCCGGAACTGAACGTATGCAGCAAATCTCAAATGCTGTCAAGGAAGGAGCCTATGCTTTTTTATCCCGTGAGTACAAAACAGTTGGGCTAGTAGCAGTGGTCCTTATAGCGGTTATCTGGTACTTCCTCGGCGCATGGACGGCGTTAGGCTTCTTTATCGGGACCGTAGGCTCAGCGCTTGCGGGCTATATTGGTATGATGGTTACAGTCAGGGCAAATGTCCGCACAACACAGGCCGCATCAAAGGGCCTTCAGAACGCGCTTACGCTTTCATTTAAGGGCGGTTCTGTTACAGGAATTATGGTTGTCGGCCTCGGAATTATCGGACTTGCAGGTTATTATACAATCGCGAAAGGCGCAGCAGGAGAGCAGGCTTTCCACGCATTAATCGGCCTCGGCTTCGGCTGCTCATTGATGAGCGTATTTGCGCGTATCGCAGGCGGTATTTATACAAAGGCTGCTGACGTAGGAGCAGACCTTGTCGGTAAGGTTGAGGCAGGAATACCTGAAGACGACCCGAGAAACCCGGCCGTTATCGCAGACAACGTAGGCGACAACGTAGGCGACTGCGCAGGAATGGCGGCAGACCTTTATGAAACATATACAGTCACTCTCGTTGCGGCAATGTTATTGGCAAAATCCGTTTTCGGAGCGGATAGCCCATGGGTTGAATTCCCGCTTCTTCTCGGAGGGGGTTCAATTATTGCATCAATCATCGGCACGTTCTTTGTAAAACTTGGAAAGAGCCAATACATAATGGGCGCCCTTTATAAAGGGCTTGCAGTTTCCGGCGTGCTTGCAGCTATTGCATTCTATTTTGTTGCAGACAAATTCCTTGGCATCCCCAATGTATTGAACTATAAAGTTATGGAAAGCGGCGCTGAAGTCATAAAGACATGGGATATCAGCGCTATGAGTATTTTCATTACATCTGTCATCGGACTGGCATTGACCGGTCTCATCGTCTGGATAACAGAATATTACACTGCTAAGGAATACAGGCCTGTGAAGACCATTGCAAAGGCAAGCCTTACAGGTCACGGCACAAATGTTATCGCAGGCCTGGCGATGAGCATGGAGGCAACCGCGCTTCCGGCTCTTGTTATCGTAGGCGCGATTCTCGGAGCTTTCGCGCTCGGCGGCGGTTTTGCAGGCAATGTCGGCGGCGGTCTTTTCGCAATTGCGCTTTCAGCAGTCTCAATGCTTTCAATGACAGGTATAGTTGTTGCCATTGACTCATACGGCCCGATTACTGACAATGCAGGCGGTATTGCTGAAATGGCGGAACTTCCTTCTGCCGTAAGAGACGTCACAGACCCTCTCGATGCAGTCGGAAACACAACAAAGGCTGTTACAAAGGGTTATGCAATAGGTTCAGCCGGATTGGCAGCGCTCGTGCTCTTCGCAGAATATTCAAGAGAACTTACAAAGAAGATGGGCGGAGTTTCATTTGACCTGTCAGACCCTTATGTTATAGCAGGCCTTTTTATCGGAGGCCTTATTCCTTACTACTATGGCGGCAGGCTTATGCTTGCTGTCGGTAAGGCTGCAGGCGGAGTTGTAAACGAGGTCAGAAGGCAGTTCCGCGAGATTAAGGGAATCATGGAAGGCACAGGAAAACCTGAATACGGCAAATGCGTTGACATTGTTACCAAGTCAGCCATCAGGGAGATGATGCTCCCTGCGCTTCTTCCTGTTGCAGCTCCTATTCTTGTAGGCTTTATTCTTGGCCCAAAGGCTCTGGGCGGCGTGCTTATCGGAAGCATTCTGACCGGACTTTTCCAGGCTATAGCCATGACAAGCGGCGGCGGCGCATGGGACAATGCAAAGAAATCCTTTGAAGACGGCGTTACAGACGACAAAGGCGTAATGCATAAAAAAGGAAGCGATGGACACAAGGCTTCGGTTACAGGAGACACAGTCGGCGATCCTTACAAGGATACAGCGGGCCCGGCAATTAACCCTATGATTAAGGTTATTAATATTGTCGCGCTTCTGATAGTTCCGCTTTTGTAAAATAAAATCGGTTTGATTTTAAAGGGCTGTTCCGTCCGTCCGCCTAAGGCGGGCGGACGGAACAGCCCTTTTTTAGTTTCTTGCCTGTATTTATTAGTTTTTTTATTGTTCATAACTCAAAAGTTTTAATTATATGACGACAAACCATTGAAAAACAAAGCATTGCAAAGAGAATGAAGATGAAATCTCTGTAAATCAAATAAATTGTATGTAACCACTTGATTTTTAAAGATATTTATCCTGATTAAAAAATAGGCAAAATGAATGCGTTAAGGACTGGAGGGCTAAAAAAAGTTCTTCTCTTAAGTTACTAACAATTTTTCAACATAGATTCTTTATAACTTAACAAGAGCATCTAACTTCCTGTATCTTTGATATGTGAAAAATAAAGAAAAAATCTTATTTTTTGGTAGTGGGTCAATTTCAATTTAATAAATTTAAAATCTCCTCAATACTCCAAATGTGGTCTGTAATTCCTGCTTCCATTGCAGGTGTAACCCTCAATGACTGATGAACACGGCAAAAGTTATAGTGCATGAAATGAAGGGCTACGGCATGAGCAAGATTATCTACCTTCTTTGAAAAGGCATTTGTAAGCCTTGTAAAGCGTCTCATAGTCATTCTCATTGTTAGGTTCTGTCTTTCCACATAGCTTGTTGATACAAACTTGGAATCCGGATTACCTATAATTCTATTCTTGCGTGTCCCTGTGCATTGAGCAGGGCTGTATCTTACCTCTCTTTCAAATTCATTGCCGTAGAGTTTTACTAACTGGCTGAAATCAATCTCAGAGCCGAAAGCAGTATCAACGGCATCTAAATATACTCTGTGGCCGTCTGTGGTAAGCTGTATTCTATTTTTCATGCGTCCTGCTAAGTCCTGCATGAACTCCTTAGCCGTCTCTAAATCACGGCTTCCTATTCTCCATGTAGGGACTAACTTTGAATCAGCGCAAAGAGCCGTGAATGTCCAGACATCGCCATAACCGAATTGCCCTTGTTTATCTTCCGGCACGTTCTTATCTTTTGCATAACAGAATGACCAGATTTCATCACATTGAACACGCTTACAGGGAAGATTAACTAAGGTCTTAAACTGATACTCAGCGCAGACCTTGCCGACATCAGCCAAGAGCTTTAATACCGTTCCCTTTGCAACGCCCGTCATTCTGCATATAGCACGGATGGAATTACCCTCTACTAAGGCTGATATAACCTGTGCTTGCTTTTTGATGTCTAACCTATTCATGATTTAATTATACTTGACCGCTCAAGCATTGTCAAGAAAAAAATGCAACGAGCGAAAAAAACAGAAACTTAATCAATCTCCCCAAAATCAAATTCTTCTTGTTGCGGTTCTCCCAGAATAGGGAATGCCCTTACGAATTTCTTTTTAAAATCCTGCCAATTTGTTGAAATTCGCAAAACTGTAACCAATTGGAGTAAGTGGTCTCGTAAGTCGGGTTGACCAATATCCATAGAAAG
>Ga0172369_10001579_pt1 | contig 32719 bp, 28 predicted proteins | sample LakKiv25m_FD_114539 | JGI IMG/M metagenome (GOLD analysis project Ga0172369, IMG submission 114539) | Freshwater microbial communities from Kabuno Bay, South-Kivu, Congo - kab_022012_11.25m | ecosystem: Environmental > Aquatic > Freshwater > Lake | place: Democratic Republic of the Congo... | reverse complement strand
TGTTTTTGTTAAAAAATTATGCCAGATGTCGCGCCTTGTGCATGCGCGTGGATTGAAACATCTTAGCTCTTTTGGCTTTCATCCTTTTAGCTCGTCGCGCCTCGTGCAGGCGCGTGGATTGAAACCTGTTCCAAAAATCCCACATCGATTCTTTCTCGGGTCGCGCCTCGTGCAGGCGCGTGGATTGAAACTCAGTCTTGCTTTCAATCGGTTTTACCTGTGTAGTCGCGCCTCGTGGATTGAAACCGCTTTGTGTTCTACTTGGAAGTCTTTTATTCTGTCGCGCCTCGTGGATTGAAACAAAGCGAAGGGAGAACTCATCGTTCTCCCTTTTTTCATCATTTCACAATTGCTTCTCAGTAAAAAGAACTTTAATTTTCGAGTGAGTAATTTTTCCGCAAGGCAACTCTTCTTCTTTTTTCCAAAGAATAACTCATTCAAAAAAGACGGAACGATAAAGTCCCGCCGATACAAAAACTTTAGGTAAGAGGTGAATCATGAAACGATGGATTCTTACTCTCTGTCTCTGCTGTTTGTGGGGATGTTCTTCATCCCGGCAGGCACAAGATGATTCAATACCCCAACTGTTAATGCGGACTCCATTACCACCTGTTCCTGCAACGGTAGTAAATACCCATTTTGTTATGGATATGGTTCTTTACATTTTGGAGGACGGTACAGTTGAGCACGTTAAACTACGCAAAGCCAGCGGTGATCCGGACTGGGATTCTGCAGCGGTCGCGTCAATTTTGCAGTGGAAGTTTTCTCCTGCAAGGATTGATGACAAAACGATTAATACCTGGTATCATATGAAGACCACCGTCCGGTACGCAAACCCGAAGTATTGCTGCCTGGCGGAGATTGTCTGCACCACAAGCGAGATAGCCGATTCTGTGTACGCCGCTCTTGAACGGGGAGAAGACTTTGCATTACTCGCCACTACATATTCGGTTGCTCCGTCGAAAGCTAAAAACGGAATGCTTGGTGAGGTTGATGTGAACTTGTTTCCCGAGAGTATCTGCAAAGTTTTGCGCGGATTAGAGAAAGGTGATTTTTCCAAACCGGTAAAACATGGAGATAATTTTATCATTTTCAAAAAGATGAAGAATTAAAACTTGTTCCGTTTACTGATGTGCAGAATGCAATAAGAAGTAAAAGAGGAGTAGAAACTCAGTTCAAAGAGTCTAAAGGGGAATCTGTGTGATCCCGATGCACGTTTCATCGGGATTTTTTTTATTTTAAAGTTAAGAATTACCACGGCTACGAGATGTTTGAGAAGGAAATACAATTTATCACCGATTTTAATTTGAATAAAATTAAACGGCTGGGTTCATTCTTTACTTTGGAAGATTTGACCAAGGCAAGAATTCATCCGGCGGTGGTGCAGTATATTTCTGCGGAAATAGACTATCTCATTTATCTCGATCGCCAGAACCTTATGCAGAAATCGGTGTTTGACTACAGCGGACCCGAAATAGCCAAGCACTTTCTCGAAATAAGCGCCGAAATAAAAAAACAGAAACTCCTTCCCTACGAAGAAGTGAAGAAGATCGTTCAGCAGGCGGTAAGTTTTCACATTACGTTTCTACTTAGACCGGTATGGACGCTGAAAAAGTTTGTCTACGACAATGCCGAAGTCCGGTCTCACGAAGAGGTAAAACTCTTTTTCAACTACATCTATTTTTACGACTACTACAAAAAAATATTTTTAGCTATCCTAGAGAAGAAGCAGCTTCTTACCATTAGTGTTTACGAGTTTGAAGCGCTGCTTGAGAAAATCCAAATACAGCTTTTCGACCAACAGATTAAAAACATTCTCGAAAATGCGCTTGTTGAAATGGCGGAGTTTTTAAATACGGGAGAAGTAACCCGCACACGGCTTTCCATTGAAACACTTGAAATCTTTCTAAAAGATAAAAAGCTTCATGAGTACATCTTCAAGGTTCGCAAGCTGCTTTCCATTGACCCGAAACAAAAATTTGATCTGTCGGAAATAAAAGCCGTCCTCTTCAGTTCCATCACTCCCGATATTGAACAAGAAAGTTTTGAAGCTGAACTCTTTAACGAAAAACAAAAGGATGAATCGCAGCTTGACATTTTTTCCCCGTCGGAAGAAATCCCACAAGAAGAACAAGAAGATTTTTCTACGGTAGATGATGAACAGCGTGAGCATGAGAGCGCGGAGCAAGAGCAAGATTATGAGCAAGAGTCTGAGTTTGAACCGGAAAAAGAAAATGAGATTGAGCAAGAGCAAGAGAGCGAAGTAACGTACGAGACTGAGCAAGACCAAAGGTACGAACAAGAAGTTCAAGATGAGGTTGAGGATACTGAACCGGATGAGATGAGTGTTGAGGAGATAGCACCGGAAGAGGAAATGGTAAAAGATGAATTTGAAGCGGCCTACGATCACGCTGAGACAAAGGAAGAAGTTTCTCTTGACCTGCCTGAATCCGAGTTCAACCACAATCAGCTTGACCAAGTCGGGACTTTTGAATTAGACTTAAAAAATATTTTATCGGGTTATACCACATCGGCGGAAGAGCAAAAACCGGAAAATGAGCAACCCTATAATGAACCGATGCAACTTGACAATGATGCCGTAGAACCAAGAGAAGAAAAAATTGAAGAGGAAGCTGAAGAAACTCATGATTCGATTGAAACGGATAAAAGTTTTCGCGACTATTTTCAAGAGGAGCTGAAGAACAACGACTTTCCGGCAGACGCAGCGGAAGATAAATTTGAAGAAGAAATTGAAGAACCAATTGAAGAAGAGCTTGAAGAAGAAAACGCAGAAGCAGAACTTCCGGCTTATTTGAACGAGGATTCGGTTGATGATGAGGAACAGCACCCAGCAGCCCAACCGGAGATTGATATCTTCAGTTATTTTTCTACCAAAGAGACGATGAAAATTATTACGGCTATTTTTAATCACGACAGTATGGATTTTGCGAACACACTCGAGCGTATTGCGGAATGTTCGCGTGAAGAAGATGCCGAACAAATTCTAAAAGATGTTTTCCAATCTTACCGGGTAAACTCGCTTGGGAGAGAAGCGACCATGGTAAAAGAAAAAGTAGAACGGTTTTTCCACGATAAAGGTTTTTAATGTTTATTGATTTAGCAGAAATTACAGTCACTGCCGGCAAAGGCGGAGACGGTGCGGTAACATTTCGAAGAGAAAAATATGTCCCGAAAGGAGGACCATCCGGAGGCAACGGCGGCAAAGGTGGAGATGTCATCATCGTTACGAACAGCAACTTGTCAACGCTGCTTGATTACCGCTACAAAAAAAATTATGCAGCGGAAGACGGACAGTTAGGTGGAAATTCTCTAAAAGACGGGCGAAACGGAAAGGACACTGTAATCCAAGTTCCTGTTGGAACACTTGTGAAAGATGCCGAAACTGATAAAGTGCTTTTCGATTTAAAGAAAAAAGAGATGCGGGTAATTGTTGCCAAGGGCGGCAGGGGAGGAAAAGGAAATTCCAATTTTGCTACACCGACAAACCAAACTCCACGCTTTGCGGAAAATGGAAAAACGGGAGAATCGCGCTCACTTATCTTTGAATTAAAATTAATTGCCGATGTGGGATTGGTCGGATTTCCCAATGCGGGGAAATCGACTTTGATCTCAACTATTTCTGAAGCCAAACCAAAGATTGCAGATTATCCCTTCACTACGCTTGAACCAAATTTGGGAATTGTGCGTTATAAAGATTATCAAACGCTCACGGTGGCGGATATCCCCGGAATTATTGAAGGCGCATCGGAAGGAAAAGGATTGGGACTTCTTTTTTTGCGTCACATTGAGAGAACGAAAATTCTTTTATTTTTAATCGACAGCCAATCGGAAGATTATCAAAAAGAATTTTCAATTCTGCTGAATGAATTGAAAACGTACAGCAAAACACTGGCAAGAAAAAAGAAAATTATCAGCATTTCAAAAGCGGATTTGTTGAGCGAAAAAGAAATTGCAGCATTAAAGAAAAAGAAAATCCGCGGAGCTGATTCACCAACTCTGGTTTTTTCATCCGCAACACGGTATGGTGTGGATGAACTTTTGGATTATATCTGGAAAATAAATACTCGCGTAAGCGAAGAGGAAGAGGAATGAAAAAAAGAATTATAAATATTACCTTATCATTTATTACAATCGTTACGATAAGTTCTTGCAGCGGCGGCGGTAGTTTCAATATGTTTTCAGATGCTGAAGACGTAAGACTTGGGCATGATGTTTCAACGGAAATGTCTAAAAATCCGGCTGAATATCCGATTTACCACGGTGACCCGACAGTCAAAACCTACATTGAACAAAAGATTTTCGGACAAATTCTTACTTCTCCGAAAATTGCGAAAAAAAGTGTATATGAGTATAAGGTTGAATTGATTGCAGATGATAATACTTTAAATGCATTCGCGTTACCGGGAGGAAATGTTTATATCTATACCGGGTTGTTGAAGTATCTCGACTCCGACGCAGCACTTGCGGGCGTGCTTGGACACGAAATTGCTCATGCTGAACGCAGACATGCTACACAGCGAATGACGAAATATTACGGCGTGCAATTTTTAGTTGGTATGCTGCTCGGCAGCCAGCCTTCAAAAATTGCTGAAGTTACATCAAATCTTTTTGTCGGATTGGCGTTCCTTGCAAACAGTCGTGCCGATGAAGATGAAAGCGATAGATACTCAATTGAATATTTGAGAGACACCCGATTTTATCCGGGTGCCGTAAAATTCTTTTTTGAAAAGATGCGTGATGAAGGACTAGTAAGTTCAAAGAGCAGTAAAGTTGCTACGTTTCTTTCCACTCATCCGGATCCGATAAACAGAATCGCAAAAGCGAATGAACGATTGCAAAGTGCGGGAATTCCGGTAAAAGATTGGAAATCGAACGATGCCAATCTGTTTAAAAATGAATATGCAGTAAACATCAAAAATAAATTATCGAAGTAAGGATGAAATATAGAACGTTAGGGAAAACAGGGTTACAAGTTTCTGAAGTTGGTTTTGGTTCTTGGGCAATTGGGGGTCCGGTTATGGCAAATGATGTTGCGCTTGGATGGGGAAATGTAGATGATGAAGCATCAATTGCGGCCATAAAAAAAGCATACGAACTTGGGGTGAATTTTTTTGACACCGCCGATTTCTACGGTTTGGGACATAGCGAAGAATTATTAGGAAAAGTTTTCAAAGGTAAATGGAACGATGTTATCCTTGCAACCAAAGTGGGAAATACATTGCTTGCTGACGGTTCCGCCGGAGGGAATTACACAAAAAAATATATTCTTGCATCGTGTGAAAAAAGTTTGAAGCGTTTGCAAAAAGACGTTATCGATGTGTATCAGCTTCATAGCGCGCGGATACAACATCTTCAACAAGGTGAATGTATTGAAGCGATGCAGCAATTAGAGCGGGAAGGGAAAATCCGTTTCTGGGGAATTTCACTTAACACGTTTGAACCTCAAGCCGAAGCTAAATATTTCATTGAAAATAAAATTGGCCACACGTTCCAAGTTGCGTTGAGCATTATAAATCAAATTGTTCTTGATGAAGTTATTCCGTCCGCGGTGCAAAATGATTATGGAATTATCGCAAGAGTACCGCTGCATTTTGGATTATTGACAGGAAAATTTCCTTCAAGCAAAGTCTTTCCTCCAAACGACCATCGAAGCAGCAGGTTAAATCCCGATCTACTGAGTGTTTCTCTTAAAAAACTTGACAAAGTTTTTGAGTTAACTGAAAAACGAAAAATGGCAAAAGATTACTTTGCGATGAGTTTCGTTCTGAGTCATACCGGAGTTTCGACTGTAATTCCCGGCATTCGAAACGATATGCAGGCAACTGCGAATGCGCATGAGTACGAACCACTTTCAGAAGTAGATATGGTATTTCTCCACGACTATTATAAAAGTGATTTAATTGATCTGATGAAGGCTTATCAAAAGGGCTAAATGTCTTGCCCTGGTCAAAATTATTGTGAATTCAGCTGTTTTTTGCAGCATATAATAGAATTTCACATATAGGGTGAAATATGATGATTTTTTGCGAAAAGGGAATCTTTCCTTATATTTGGAGGCCATTTTGACATCGATGGCGGGGTAGCTCAGTAGGTTAGAGCAATGGAATCATAATCCATGTGTCGGGGGTTCGAATCCCTCCCCCGCTACTTTTTTAATGAAAGGTGTGTATGTATAATCTTTTAATAGCAATTTCGGTAATTATTTCAACTCTGTTGATAGTTATCATTTTGATGCAAGCAAGCAAAGGTACAGGTCTTGCGGGAACATTCGGCGGATCGAATGTAGGTTCGGTATTCGGTACAAGAAGAACTGCCGACTTTTTAAGTAAATCTACTTGGTGGTTAGCAGGAGTACTTGTAATTCTCGCAATTGTTGTGAATTTGTTTTTCTTACCCACGGCTAAAAGTGATAACACAAACAGTGTTATTCAGCAGGCTGGAAGAAGAAGCGTTCCGACAAGCCCGTCTTTGCCTCGATAACTTCGTTTAATAGCCGGGTTCGTAACTGAATCCGGCTAATTCCTCAATAATTTCATCCTCTACACGGCGATAATAATTGTTTGATTTTTGTGTGAACTCAAATATCATACTTACTATTATATCGTCTCCGTTTTTCAATTTAAGGTATCCCGAAACCGACGACGCGCCATTGAGTGTTCCGGTTTTGCCGTGAAAATTTAAATCGTCTTGGTCTTTCATTCTATTTCTTAAAGTACCGTCGCTTCCGGCTGTACTCAACGAATTGTAAAAAGCATCAAAGTACCTGAAATCGAAATAAATTTTTTCGAGCAATCCTGCAATTGAACTTACGGTAACCTGGTTATTTTTTGAAAGTCCTGAACCGTCAACAATTTTAGTTCCTTCATACGGAATGTCGTTATCAAATAAAAATTTGTTGATTGTTTGAGCAGCATAAAAAGCTGATCCCTCTTTCCCGGATGAAACTGCGCCTACAATTTTGAAAAGGCACTCGGCCAAATAATTATCACTTCTTTTATTTACGGTCCGTAAATATTCTTTCAACTTAATAGAATGAACAGCTAACTCGGCCGAGTTTTTTGGAGTAACTCCTTTGCGAAATGTTCCGGTTACCTTTATAGATGCTTCTTTCAATTTATTGAGAAGAATTTCAGCAATCTGCTGAGGCGGGTCGGTAAAAAATTCGGTAACCATTTTATATCTTTTTCTACGGACTTTTTTTCTCACGGTAAATTTATTCCTATCAAGAATAAGTGCGCTAACGGGGGGAAGTGAAACAGTTTTCGTTTCATCTTCTATCCAGTCTTGTCTCGAATAAATATTATCAAAGAAAGTATCATCGCCAACAATGTCACCCTTGATTTCGGTGATGTGTTTTTTCTTCAGTTGATAGATCATTGAATCTAAATCATCGCTGCTGAAGAGTCCGTTTCCATACCCTTTTATGTAAAGATTCCCATCAACAATGCTTTGCTTTTGATTTTTTGCATCGGTAAGAAATTTTGTTGCGATTGCATATTCGGCACCAAGATAATAAATAGCTACTGCAGTGGTAAACAATTTTGTGTTCGATGCCGGGATGAGAGGCGTAGAAATATTGTGCGCAAAGAGGGTATCCTCTTTCATCGGATTTAAAATCAAAATTCCGTAGTGAGAGTTAGGCGGAACTTTTTTAAGAATTTTTTCTATTTCTGCATGGAGTTTTTGAGCTGAGACTGGGACGATGAAGCTGAGCAGGAGCAGACTTATAATAAGTTTTTTCACAAAAATGGGATAAAGAATGTTGAAAATAGATTATATTAGCACCCTGAATAATAAACATATTTACTTCACTAATCAACTTATTTATGGAAAAAACTAAAGCATACGAAAAATCCGATTTCCTTCAATCATCCGATGCAAGGATTATAAGAATCCTTTCTGAATATCTTGAACCCTCGGCACGATTCAAGAAATATAACATTTTAGATACGATCGTATTTTTCGGTTCGGCACGACTTCGCTCCAGGAGAGAAGCTTTAAAAGAATACAACAAGATTAAAGCTTCCGATCCTAAAACAACTCCCAACTTTGTTCAAAAACTTCGCGCGGCACAACAGCATCTTGATATGTCAAAGTATTATGAAGATGCCGTAAATCTTGCTAAGAAGATTACGACATGGTCACTCAACTTGGGATTGGATAGTAACCGCTTTATAATCACCACAGGGGGAGGACCCGGGATTATGGAAGCCGCCAACCGCGGCGCTAAACAAGCAGGCGGGTATTCGGTAGGATTAAACATCGCAATTCCGTTTGAGCAGTTCATAAATAAATATGTTACTCCTCAACTCAGTTTTGAGTTCCACTACTTTTTTATGCGAAAGTTTTGGTTTGCATATTTAGCGAAAGCACTTATAGTATTTCCCGGTGGCTTCGGTACCATGGATGAGTTTTTCGAAATGCTGACTCTTGTTCAGACCGGAAAAATCAAAAAGAATATGCTCATAATTATTTATGGAGAAAAGTATTGGAAGAACTTGATCAATTTTAACGCGCTTATCGATAGCGGAATGATAAGCAAGGAAGATTTAAACTTATTTACTTTCTGTAATACTCCCGACGAAGCACTTGCATGCGTGCAAAAACATTTTGAGCGGTATTACTTGAAGAAAAAAGTTTAAGGGATAGAGGGGGAAACAAGGTTCATAAAAAAAGCCACGTTATACGTGGCTTTTTCATTTCAATTATTCCATATCATCGGTTCGTTGAGCTCTTCGCGTAGCTTTAATTCTTTCCAATCTTTTCTTAACAGATGGTTTTACAAAGAATGTACGCTTTTTGTATTCTTTGAGAATTCCTGAACGTTCGTATTTCTTTTTAAATCTTTTGAGCGCTTTGTCAATGGATTCATTTTCTGATATCGTAATACCTACCAAGTAATTCACCTCGTTTCAGGGTAGCTTTAAAGAGTTTCTAATAATTTTTTAAAACCAAGTTTTTGAAATTCAACTGTGATTGAACCCTTGCCGTTTGACAGAAGCGTCTTGGAAGTAACGATGCCAAAGTCATCCCATGTTTTGTGGTAAATGGTCTCACCGATCGCAAACGATTTATCCGGTGAATAATCAACTGAATTATCAATTACTATTTGATCGATTTTATGTTTTGCATCTTTAACGATAGAAGTCATCTCAATTAAAAGAATCTGCTTGCATTTTTTGCATTTAGCCCATTCTTTACCCTCGTGTTGAGCCGTTGAGAACTTCTCACCGGTTAGTTCCATTTTTGTAACCGCGTTACAAAACCTGCAAAATGCTTCTATATTTTTAACTTTTGCCATAAAACCGTCATTATTAAGTGGGTAAATATATTGATTTCTTGACGGAATTGCAAAAAAGTTTATCTTTTTTTAATGAGTATACCTATAAAGAAGTGAAAGACTACCTGCTAAATGAATGGAATAGCCGTGAGATTTTTTAAGGAATGTGACTTATTTCTGTATTTAGGTACTGTTGGAGAATTCACAAAAAGTTGGTTTTCTCACTCTTTTGGAAGGTAGCCTTTATCTCCGGCGTAATCGTAGAGTTTTGAATAGAGCATTTTTCTCGCCCTGTGCAATCTGGAGCGGACGGTTCCTATCGGACAGTCGATAAAATCGGCAATTTCTTCGTAAGTATATCCTTCTATATCCGAAAGAATGACCACCGTCCTGAAATCTTCCGGCAAAGACTGAATCGCGTCGGAAACTTCGTCATCAAGAAGATTTTCGAAAATCTCTTTCTCCAGATGAGAGTCGTCCGTATTGGAAGGTTTTGCGTTTTCGTAATAATTCTCGATATCTTCGTAATCTACCTTGTTAGGTTCCTTTTTCTGTTTCCGGTAGGAATTAATGAAAGTATTTTTCAAAATTCTAAAAAGCCATGCTTTGCAGTTTGTCCCCCTTTCAAATTTATCAAAAAATCTGAACGCCCGTAAGTACGTTTCTTGAACCAGGTCATTCGCATCATCTTCATTTCCCGTCATCCGTAATGCAAAATTTATAAGAGCGTCCATATGAGGAATGGCTTCTCTATTAAATTCTTCATAAAATTCAGAAGAGACGTTTGTTTGTTTCGGAATATGGTTCAAGATTTCTCTGCTTATCCTAGTTTAAAACAAAATTATGCTGAAAACGAAAAGTTGGAATTTTACTCTCGTGTCAACGTATCTCATTCATTAACCCGTATTATCAAATCACGCGCTATCAAATATTTCGGTGCTCCGTTTTTATAAAGATAGAAAAACGGCTTTGTCCCCGGTTGAAGTTGAAACGGTACCGGTTCGGTTTCAATAAACTTGACCGGCAATGCTTCCACACTTTGAAGTATCTGTGCTTTCTCTAAAATATTTTTTGCGACAGTAAAGACAGCAACCCCATTTTTAATTTGCTCGTCAAAGTCAATTGAATTCAGTTCTTTCTCTGTTTTTATGACCGAAGAGAAATTTTTTGCCTCCTCGAATTGGAGACCATCGCAATTCATTTCAGTAATTCCAAAAAATCCCGAAAGATCACCGAGGTCTTCAATTGAAGATGATTTTGAATTCCCTCTGACGGGGAGTATTTTCTTCTCTTCCGAGTTTATTCCAATGTCGAAAAGAACGGGTTTCCCTAATTTATCTACAGAAACGTCAGTGAGCAAGAGATCGAATAATTTTTCATCATTAAAGGGGATAGAGTTGTAAGTTTCAATCGGCACAGAAGCGTAAGATTCATTCGCAATTGAAAGAAATGCAGACGCCATAGCAATAAAATTCAATTTCCGGATGAATTGTTTTTCGTCGTCGTTTTTCCAGCCTCCCGACTCAATCAAAATTGTTGATGTTCCTTTCTTTTGAAAATTATCTCCAAATGCCCGAGCTTCAAAATCGTCGTTATACTTCGCGATATGTCCGGGAATAAATTGCTGCAACACTTCATTCATACCACCGATTACTTTTACCGCCCGCTCTCTCGACTCGTTCATATCTTTCGCATCGTCATACGCCGGCGCTAAAAATGAAAGCGTTGCCTGGTGAAACGACTTTCCGACCGAGTACCTTGTTTTTTGATCATGCAGATTAAAACCGAAATCAGCTTCAAGTGAATCAAATGTCTGCATTAAAATATTTGCTTCCGGTGTAGCTAATCTTTTTGCGTCACGGTTTAAGTCGATCCCCCAGCTATTGCGGCGTTGAAAGAGCTCCGCTCCGTCCGGATTAACCATTGGAAGAAAGTAGAGCGTTGTGGTTTGTAAAATTTTATTTCTTAGTTCATTTAAATGATCGTTTGCCGAAAAGAAATTAAAAAGATCGAACAGCGCCATGGTCGCGGTCGATTCATCTCCGTGCATCTGCGACCAAAGAAAAATTCTTTTCGGACCGGACCCGATTTTAATCAAAAAGAGTGAACGTTTTTCTGCCGATTCACCTACTTTGTGTACGACAAATTTTTGATTGTGCCGGAGATTTTCAATCAGCGGAAGAATGTCGTCGTACTTTATTCTTCTGCTCGATAAAGATGGTTCTTTATAGTTTTCATATCCGTTATACAGGTTGTACGCAAAGGAAAGTTCTTGGCTCATACCTATCACCGGTAATAATGTTAAAAATATTATGATTAACTTCATTCAAAATTTGCGATTATTGTACATGAAAATTAAGAAAAATTTGGAAGGAATAAGAAGATGGAACAACGATTAGCGATTGGCAGCACAGTGCCCGGTTTTTCCTTACCTGCAATTGACGGCAAAAATTATTCGTTAGAAGATTTTTCTGCTTTCCCGTTACTGCTGATATTTTTTTCGTGCAACCATTGCCCGTATGTACAAGCCTATGAAGAACGCATTATCAAATTGCAAAATGATTTTGAAGATTCCGGGCTGCAGATTATCGCAATTAACTCAAACGATGCCGCTCTTTATGCGGAAGACTCGTTTGACGAAATGAAAAAACGTGCGCGTGAAAAAGAATTTAATTTTCTTTATTTACGTGATGAAACACAAAACACAGCCAAAGCCTTCGGCGCGGCGTTTACTCCGGAGTTATTCCTTTTTGATAAAGAGAGAAAGCTGATTTACACCGGAAAGATTGACGATAATTGGCGCGAGCCGGTAAAAGTACAAACGAAATATCTTCAAAATGCTATTGAAGAATATTTGCGCGGAGAGGAGATTTCCGTTCCGGAAACGTATGCGATTGGATGCACAATAAAATGGAAACCGAGTTAGTCGGCAATTCCCATATGCTCTTCAAATTGAGCAATAAGCTTCATCGGCTGCGGTGAAATGGCAAAACAATAGAGAGGGTATAATCTTGAAAAAGTTTTAATAACATCATTTACAAAATTTGGTGACGCGAGAATTTTCTTCTCCTTCGGAATCATTTCTTTTTCCAAAAGAATCCATTTTATCGAGTTAAGTAAGGTTCCATCTTTCGTGTAATTAAATTTTTTCCTGAGAAGAGTCATATCCTTTTTAAGCTCGGTTAAAGAGAATTGATTATTCAGTTTGTAAATTTCAAAAACTTTTTCGAGCTCCTTGCCGTGACGCTCAAGATTTTGCTTAAAGAAAAGATTCTCTTCGTTGGTGTTGTTTAAGAACAATCCGTATTGAATTCCCGATTTATCAAAATAGATAAAAAATTCACTGTCCATTTTGAATCTGCCAAAATGAACAAGGAGAAATGTTTTGTACGGTACGCCTTTGGAAAACCGCATATCGTTGCTCATCTTCATAATGGTTTGATTGAATTTCGGTTCTCTTCGGATGGAAGGATTCAATTGCTCAAGGAACGGAGCAAGTGCTGTAATAAAGGCTTTTGCGGGCGCAACGATGTATTCTTCGTACGTGTGTCTATTTTTATCGAAATAAGCTTTTGAATTGTTTTTTTCTAATCCCTCAAAGAATGAAAAAAGATGAGGTTGAAATCCGGTAAAGTGAGCTGGCTCCAAAACTTTCAATACATTGACCCAATATTAAGAGTGATATAAAATCCACCGAAAGATTTTTTTGGCTTTCCTTCCAGACTTTCAATTCCCTGGTTAAAAAATTGAATCACATAATACCTGATGTTTATGCCGGCGAGGTGCTTGGGGTCTAATCCAAAATTTGCTCCAATGCCGATATACCCTCCCGCGGTGTAGTAAGCCTGGGCGTACTTCAAGGAATTAAAAAATTCATGGTCGTAAGGCGTTGTTACGGCCATTGACGGGCCGGCGGCAATATTTATGTAAGGCCGGAAGTTATCACCAAGATTGTTCGCGAAAAGCCGGTACTGTAATCCAGCAAAAAGAGGGACAAGATAAATTCTATTTTTCTTCCCGACGGTGTAGGTTTGACCCCAGTAATCAACATACTCAAATTCGTTTTCGTCTTTCGCTTCGGAGATTGAGAAATCAGTAAAAAAGGTTAGGGTGTTTGAAAGGCTGCTTCTATAAAATCCACCTAATCCAAATCCCCCTTCACTGAAGAGAAGGTCCAACCCGTACGCGTTCTCTGGAAACTCAATCGGTTCTGGATCGTCCGCAAGTTTTCCGATACTCTGCGAAGAAAGAAATGTGAAGGGAATGAATAAGAAAAGATAAAGAAAATATTTTTTCATAGTTCTTTAATTTTTTATGCTAAAATTAGTTAGTTTATAATAAAAAGCAATTCAAATTTTAGGGAAGTGATGCCGATTAATCTCGAAATTAAAATTAAAGTTTCGTCCTTCGAACCAATGGTTGCGCAGCTTAAAAAAATTAAAGCTAAACGAACCGCCATTTTAAAACAGCGGGATGTTTACTTTGTTGCTTCGGAAGGATTATTAAAACTTCGTAAAGAAGGAAAACACCAGGAGTTGATTCGCTATAAAAGAAACGAAACCGGGAAAAAACGGTGGTCGAATTTTGAAATTTTGGAGTTGCATCAACCCCACGCCGAACGCTTTTTGAGCAATCTGTTGACGAAAGAAGTTGTTGTGGAAAAAGAGCGGCTCTTGTTTCTTTACAAAAATACCCGCATTCACCTTGACACAGTAAAAAAACTTGGAAAATTTATTGAACTTGAGACAAAGGTACTCTCTACAAAAAAGGAAGCTCAAGAACGATTCAATTTTTTAATTGAAGCGCTTCAACTTGACCCTAAAAACCAATTACGCCTTTCCTATCACGATCTCCTTTTCCATGCCGGTAAAAAATGATTCTCGCAAACAAAAGAACATTTACTCATTATTTTATAAAAAAAATTGATGAGTTGATTCAAAAAGGAGAAGCGGAAAAGATTCTTCATCTGGTCCCAACAAATAGAAAAGCAAGAGCCTTAAAAAAAGAATTAATCGACAAAACTCCGCAGGGAACCGTTTCGGTTCTTCCTCTGGAAACACTTTTCACGCTCGCAGAAAAATTATTTGAAGTTGAGTCGCCCTTAACGATGGCTTCCGAAGCCGCGTCATCCGTTCTTTTAAAGAAAGCGTTTCAAACGAATAATCTCATCTACTTTAAAAATTACGCAAAGATAATTCCGAACGGAACGCTCGAAAGACTTAAACGGCTCTTTTCAGAATATAAAAGACACGGAATAACTTCTGATTTTCTTCTGCATCAGCTTGATGAAAAAGAAACAAACGACAAACAAAAATTTTTAGAGCTTGCCGAAGTGTATAAAAATTATTGCCGGTTATTTACGCAGCTTCATCTTTATGAAATTGGCGACGTGCTTCGGGAAATAAGTCAGCTTACTTCAAAAGAATTTTCGCGAAGGTTCAGACTAATCTTCCCATCAGTTGAGACGATATATATAGCCGGGTATTCCGAGTTCACCAATCTGGAAATTGAACTGCTCGCAAAACTTGGAATGATTACAAAAACAACCTGTCTCATCAACTTTGATTATGATAAGAATAATCCCGAACTCTTTTCAACCGTTAAAAACGTAATCGCAAAACTTGAAGGAAAAAAATTCTATTCCTTTGTTGATGATTCAGAAAAAAATAGTTTTGCCTCGTCTTTAGCTAAATCACTTTTTTTGGATGAAGCAAAGAACAAAAGTCCGGAAGCAACAAGTAAAATTTTCGAGCTTCCTTCGGCTACTCGAGAAGAAGAAATCAAGAAAATCGCAAAGCGAATAAAATATTTACTTACCGAACAAAAGATTCCCGCGAATGAGATTAGTGTCGCTTTTCATTTGGTTCACAATTATTCTGCTCTTATCCGCGATACTTTTACGCAATTTGGAATTCCATTCAATCTAACAGATCGGTTTGCTCTGCATACATTCAATCCGGTTATCACCGTAATAAATTTGCTTGAGGTGATTTCCAACGACTTTTATTACAAATCCGTTTTTCGTGTTTTTAGCAGCGCTTACTATCCAACACAATCTGCAAACGCATCTGATATAGTGCGGGTTGCAAGCAAACTGAGAATTCTTTCCGGGTACGAAACATGGATATCACGTCTTGATCATTTTATTGAGGGGAATGAGGAAACGGAAGATGAAATTCTCTCGGATAAAAATCTGCTTCTTGCAGTTAAAAAAGAACTAATGCTTTTGCATTCTCGTGTGAAGCAATTTTTTAGTCCAATGACCTTTACTCAATTTTCGGGGGAAGTTGTAAAACTAATTTCCGGACTCGAATTTCATATAAAAATATTAGCGCTGAGTAAAGCGAGAGAAGAAGAAAATATTAAATCACTTACAACATTTCTTGAGATGTTTACTGATTTATTTGACCAACTTCAAAACGAATATGAAGGAGCCGCGGAAGAAAAGTTTTCGATAAAAAGTTTACTCAGCTACCTTAAAACGGCAACAGCTTCCACCCGCTTTAACATTAAAGAAAAACCGGGTTACGGTGTGCTCGTCTCAAATTTTGAAGAACTCCGCGGGCTTCACTTTCCTTACCTTTTTATGGGCGGTATGTGCGACGGAGATTTCCCCACTCGTTTTTCACCGGAGATTTTTTCATACGAATCCTACAACGATGCGGAAAACAGACACATCGGCAAAGAGCGCTATCTTTTTTATCAGACACTTCTCGCGGCGAACAAACAAATAGCTCTCTCGTATCCTTTGCATGAAGGGACAAAAAAAGAATTATCTCCTTCGGCATTTTTATTCGATCTTAAAAAAGTGATGCGGGTTTCGGTTCTACCGGAACTTGAAAACCCATCGTTATATTCATTTTTTGAGGTAACTCAATGTGCCGCCGAAACAGGTTCTAAAGAACTGTTATTCAATGGTATGGATAAAAAAGAGAAGGATGAACTTGAAACAAAAATATCGCTTGACAAGAAGAGAAGGGAAGTCCCGTTCGAAGAATTCTCGCACAATGGATTTATAACAGAATCCAGTTTATCAACCGAAAAACTTTTTCAAAAATTTTCCGAAGGCGACTACTCAATTTCACAATTGGAATTGTACGCGAAATGTCCATTTCAATTTTATTTAAAACGTATCCTAAAACTTACACCACTTGAGGAGCCTACCGAAGACCTTGAGCCGATGGAAATGGGTTTACTCTTGCACGATATTCTTGAGCAGTTTATGAAAACCGTTAAGGAAAGAGGAGTTTCTCTTTCCGATAAAGCGGCGGCATCTACGCTGCTATTTAAAATTGCCGAAAAGAAAATAGACGAGTTAAGCATTCATTCTTCACTCTCATTTTGGGAAAAAGAAAAAATTCTTGGTGTTAACGGCAACCGAAATGATTCCATTCTTTCTCTTTTTCTTGAATATGAAAGCAGTCGAAGAGATGGTTTTGAACCTGAATATTTTGAGTTTCCTTTCGGCAGATTAAAGGGAGAAAATGGTGAAACGATTTCAGTTGTGCTGCAAACGGAATCGAACGCAAGACTACGTGGAAAAATTGACCGTATTGATGTGAACCGGGAAGAGCAGCTTTTTAAAGTTTTTGATTACAAGCTTTCCGGCAAAAAGCCGACGGAAGAAGACCTTTCCTCAGGGCTTTCGCTTCAAATTCCCCTTTATCTTCACGCCGCTGAGAAGATTTTGAATGAACTATATCAGAAAGAATTTCTTCCCGCAGCCGGTTTAATTTATTCTCTAAAATTCAATAACGATGAGTTTGGACCAAAGCAAGTAAAAATTGGGAGAGGAAAAGGATTTGATGAAGCAGATGCCGAAGCAAAGCAGGGTATCATTCAAGTGAATGGTGAAATGATTGCAAACGCATTGATAAAAATTGATGAATTCATAAAAGGAATTAGCACCGGAAAGTTCAATCTTTCCAAACTTGAAAATCGGGAAGAGAAAGTTTGCCGGTATTGCTCTTTTAGAAGTGTGTGCCGGGTGCAAGAAGTTGAAAAAGCTTAAAAAAGGAAAAATTCTGAGGAACGCTTGATGTGAGTTAAGGCGGATGGAATTACTTTTTCTTGACACTCGCTTCTAAATTCTTTAATTTTGCACTGCCACTGCTAAAAGCGGTGGCAATTTTTTTTAAATGTTTTCATTAAAAACGGTGATCGAATGACTGAAGCAAATTTTGTCTATGTGACTCAAGAACGTCTGCTTGAACTAGAGCGGGAATTAAAAGACTTAAAAACGAACGGCAGAAAAGAAATTGCCGGAAAAATCTCCGAGGCGAGATCTCACGGCGATTTATCCGAAAATGCCGAGTATGATGCCGCCAAAGAAGAACAGGGCATGTTTGAGTTACGCATCAGTAAATTGGAAAATGTCCTTTCCAGAGCAAGAGTGGTCGATACTTCAAAATATGAAGAAGGAGTAATTCATATTCTTTCCCATGTTGAAGTGAAAAATTTAAAAACAAACAAAGTATTTTCGTATCATCTTGTTTCCCCTGAAGAAGCTGATTTTCAAGCGGGAAAAATTGCAGTGGTTTCTCCGGTTGGACAGGGATTGATGGGAAAAAAAGTCGGCGAAACAGTAAAAGTAAAAGCTCCGGCAGGAATTCTCGAATTCCAAATTCTTTCAGTAAAATAATGAGCATTTGTGACCGATGAATCTTACATAAAACTAACCATTGAAATTGCGAAAAAAGGAATTGGGCACGTTAGTCCTAATCCCCTTGTTGGTGCGGTTTTAGTAAAAAATGGTAAGATTATCGGTGCGGGATATCATCAAAAATATGGAGAGGCGCACGCAGAAATCAACGCCATCAAAAGCGCCAATGAAGATGTTGAAGGCGCAACGCTCTACGTAAATCTTGAACCTTGCTCTCACTTTGGTAAGACTCCACCCTGTGTAGATGCGATAATCGAAAGTAAAATTAAACGGGTGGTCATCGGTACACTGGATATGAATCCTGTTGTCTGCGGTAACGGCATACAGAAATTAAAAGATAACGGAAGTGAAGTTAAAGTTGGTTTGCTCGAAAACGAGTGTGCCGAACTGAATAGATTTTTTTTCAAAAGCGTTGCGAAGAAAATTCCTTACGTTACTTTAAAATCTGCTGTTACGCTTGATGGAAAAATTGCCGACAAAAGTTACCGTTCCCAATGGATAAGCTCAACCGGTTCTCGTGTACTGGTGCATGCTTTACGCGCGCAGTTTGACGCTGTGCTGGTAGGGGCAAATACAGTAAATAAAGATGATCCGCAGTTGACTGTACGGTTGACAGAAGGGCGAAATCCTAAGAGAGTTATCATTGATCCTCTTTTACATTGCAAAATAGAGAGAAAGATTTTTCATTCTGAAAAAAATGTTTTGTTTTTTACCTCAGACGAAAAAAGGGATTCAAAAAAAATTAAAAAGTTGGAAAGTCTTGGAGTAAAAATTTTTTTCCTAAAAAGAAATCACGACCGGACGTTTCATTTAAAACCGTTGTTAAAAAAATTAAACGCCGAAGGAATCGCTTCTCTTCTTGTTGAAGGGGGAGGAAAAGTGTATCAATCGTTCATTAAAGAAAATTTGTTTGATGAACTCATGCTTTTTATCGCGCCAAAACTTTTAGGGGAAGGCATTCAATTTACCGGTGAGCTCGGAATAAACGAGGTGAGCAAAGCGCGCAAATTAGTTGTTCATTCATTCGAAAAGGTGGATGATGATCTCTTTCTTACATTGAGGAAATAATATGTTTACCGGATTGACCGAAGAAATCGGCATTGTAAAAGATAAAATTCATTTTGGTAGCGGATTGCGGTTTACCGTAGAAGCTGAAAAAATATCAACTGAACTGCAAATCGGCGAAAGCGTAAGCATTAATGGCGCATGCCAAACGGTGGTAACGGTAACCAAGAACTCGTTTACCTTTGAAACGATTGAAGAGACGTTGAAAAAAACAACATTTGGTTCTTTGATGAAAGGCGACAAAGTTAATCTCGAACGTTCCATGAAAGCCGATGCACGATTAGGCGGACATTTTGTTTTGGGACATGTGGACACACGCGGTAAAATTGTAAAAATTGTTCCGCTTTCCGCAAGTCACGAAATAACCATTGCCATTGAGCCCAAGTATAACAACTATCTTGTGCGGGTAGGTTCGGTTGCCGTTGAGGGAATCAGCCTTACCGTGGCGGAAGTTAACGGAACTTCGTTTACGGTTGCTATTATTCCCCACACCTGGAAGCAAACCAATCTTTCTACTAAGAAAGTTGGGGATGAGGTGAATCTGGAATTTGATATTCTTGGCAAGTATGTTGCTAAAATTTTAGGCAAAGAAGAGTCGTCCGGATTAACTGAAGAACGGTTAAAAGAATTAGGCTACTAAATGAAAGCCGTTGAAGAAAAAGTACTTCTCTTTATTCAACATGAAAAATTGATTGAGCAAGGGGATAACATTATCGTCGGATTTAGCGGTGGAGCTGATTCGGTTTTTCTTCTTTCCTTCCTTAAAAAATTTCAAAAAAAATTTCAGATAACACTTTGCGCCGTTCATTTAAATCATAAGCTGCGCGGAAAAGAAGCCGATGAGGACGAACGGTTTTGTAAAAATTTTTGTGAGCGAATGGAAATCCCGATCGAGATTAAAAGACAAAACGTGAAAGCCTATGCGGTAAAGCATCACCTCTCGGATGAAGAAGCCGGAAGAGAATTGCGGTACCATTTGTTTTCGCGGTATGCGCAAAAAATAGGCGCAACAAAAATTGCAACCGCTCACCACCGTTCTGATAACACGGAGACTGTTCTTCTTAATGTTATTAAAGGAAGCGGGTTGACTGGAGCAGCCGGAATTCCGGTGACACGGGGGAATATCATCCGTCCGCTTCTCGCGCTTACCAAGGATGAAATTGCTTCCTATTTACAAAAAAAACAAATCCCTTTCAGAGTTGATTCGTCTAATTCGGTAAATTCCTATCAACGGAATTTTCTGAGGAATAACATTGTTCCTATATTGCGAGAGACGCTTAACCCGAAACTCGATGAAAAGATATTTAATTTTTCATCGGCCATTCGGCAGTTTTTGGAGTATGTCGACTCTACTGTGGAAGAAAAAATCAGTGCTCTCCTTCTTGATAACAATGCAGGACTCCTTCTTCCGGATAAATTCATTTTAACCGAACCGGAGTTTCTTCAGAGAGAAATTGTTCTTCGAAGTATGACAAAGTTTCAAAATGCCGAGGTGAATAATAGGACTGTGATCGGAGTAGTGAATCTCTTTAAAAAGAAACCGGGAACGAAACTCCAATTAGGAAATGAAATTGTTGCGGTAAGGAAAAATGATGCGGTTAAAATAGAAGAAGCCTCGGGCGGACGATCAAAAGAGTTTTTACTGCGTCCCGGACAAACAAAAAGAATATTCAAGCAAACAGTTTCCCTGAAGGAAATTTCAGGAACAAGATTCAAGTTTACTAAAACAAGGCATGAAGAAATTTTTGACGGGGAAAAGGTAACGTTTCCTTTGGTTGTTCGGAATTGGAAGCAAGGGGATGTGTTTTCACCGCTTGGGTTCTCAAAAAAGAAAAGAGTTTCAGCGTTTTTATCAGAGCAAAAACTTTCTTCAGCAGAAAAAGATAAAACGCTTGTTGTAGTCAATAAGCGCTCCGGCGGCGTTGAAGAAGAAATTGTTTGGGTTGTTAAGAAAAGACTCGACAACCGTTTCGCGGTAAGAGATACTACTAAAAAGTTTTATAAAATTAGGTGTACATAAATGAATGATGTTATAAAAATCGGAAGTGAACAGTTTATCCCGTTTCTTGAAGAAGAAAAAATTGAAGCGAGAGTAAAGGAATTAGCACTTCAATTAATGGAAGAGTATGAAGGAAAGACTCCCATATTTTTGGGTATTCTCAATGGGGCATTCATGTTTATGGGTGACTTGCTCAAGTATTATGAATCTCCTTGCGAAGTTGATTTTATGCGTCTTTCCAGCTACGGAGACGAAAAAATTTCTTCGGGTAGAGTGAAAATGTTAAAAGACTTGGCGTGTGATGTTAAGGGGCGCGATCTTATTATTGTAGAAGATATCGTTGATTCCGGACTTTCCATCCGTTTTATGGAGCAGCTCATTGAGGAACATCATCCGGCTTCGATGAAGGTTGTAACGCTTCTCCTGAAACCCAATAGTCTAAAATATAATGTCAAAATTGATTATATTGGCTTCGAAATTCCTTCCAGATTTGTGATTGGTTACGGACTGGATTATGCTCAAAAATACCGCAATTTGCGGTCAATTTACGTTTTGAAAGAAGAAAATTAAGAGTAGAAAAGTTTAAAAATGGAAGACAACAAAGAGAATAAAAATCTGAAAATTCCCCAGAATTCCGGACCAAATAAACCGGACGATAATTTTGATTGGTCGAAGATTATCCGGATGGTTTTCGGCTGGGGAGCCGTTATTGTTGCCGCTGTTATTGTGATGCAGGTTTTTAAAACCGGAAGCACAAATTATGTTGATATCCCTTACGATCAATATATGCAGCTGTTAAACGGTGATAAAATTGGACATGCGTCCATTACGAAGGTAGATATTAACGATTATTACTTCAAAGGGGAATTAAAAGCTGAAGAGATGGTCGCGATTGGAGGTAAGGAAGTCAAGATTCGTAATTTTTCTGTCTATCTCCCAGAGCCTGTTATTAAAGAACAGGAAAGCGTTTGGAAAGCAAAAGGAATTAACTACTCGTTTGAAAAACAATCGAGTGAATGGCTGAATATGCTTATCGGAATGGTTCCGTGGGTGCTTATCATTTTCGTCTGGATTTATTTCATGCGCAGAATGCAAGGCGGCGGAGGCATGGGAGGCGGAAAAGGCATTTTTAGTTTTGGAAAGAGCAAAGCAAAACTTATCGGGCAAGCGCAGAACAGTGTAACATTTAAAGATGTCGCCGGTGCGGATGAAGCCAAAGTTGAGCTTGTTGAGATTATCGAATTCTTAAAAGAACCGGCAAAGTTTCAAAGACTCGGTGGAAAAATTCCCCGCGGTGTTCTTTTGTTAGGCCCTCCCGGAACCGGTAAAACATTGCTCGCAAGAGCGGTAGCCGGTGAAGCCGGAGTTCCATTCTTCTCCATAAGCGGTGCGGACTTTGTTGAAATGTTTGTCGGCGTTGGCGCAAGCCGCGTTCGTGACTTGTTCGATCAAGGAAAGAAAAATGCTCCGTGTATTATTTTTATTGATGAGATTGATGCTGTGGGCAGACAACGCGGTGCCGGACTCGGCGGCGGTCACGATGAACGTGAACAGACGCTCAATCAATTACTTGTTGAGATGGACGGATTTGAACAGAACAGCGGTGTTATCATTATCGCCGCAACCAACCGCCCTGATGTTCTTGATCCCGCATTACTTCGCCCGGGCAGATTCGATAGACAAATAGTAGTCGATCGCCCTGATGTAAAAGGAAGAGAAGGAATTCTAAAAGTTCACACAAGAAAAATTCCTTTAAAAGAAGATGTTGATTTACAAGTACTCGCAAAAGGAACACCCGGTTTAGCCGGCGCTGAAATAGCGAACCTTGTAAATGAAGCGGCTTTGCTTGCGGCTCGAAAGAATAAAGTCAAAGTCGATATGGAAGATTTTGAGGAAGCAAAAGACAAAGTTATGATGGGAATGGAAAGAAAAAGTCTCATCATTTCGGAAGAAGAGAAAAAGACTACTGCTTACCACGAAATCGGTCACGTTCTTGTGGCAAAGCGAATGCCCGAAGCAGATCCGGTTCATAAGGTTACTATCATTCCCCGCGGAAGAGCGCTTGGTGTTACCAGTTATCTTCCAGTTGATGAGAAACATACCTATTCGAGAGAATATCTCGAAGCGGTCATAACTTACGCGCTCGGCGGACGCGCGGCGGAGAAATTGATTTTTAATCATTATACTACCGGTGCCGGAAACGATATCGAAAAGGCAACTTCAATCGCCCGCAAAATGGTATGCGAATGGGGCATGAGTGAAAAACTCGGTCCGCTCAACTACGGTGCAAAAGAAGAAGAAATATTCCTCGGAAGAGAAATTCAACGCCACAAAGATTACAGCGAAAGCACAGCGGTTGAAATTGATAGCGAAATCCGTTCGATAGTAAACGCTTGTATGGAACGGGCAATGGTTATTCTGAAGGAAGATATAGACCTCCTTCACCGGCTTTCGGCAGAATTGCTCGAAAGAGAAATTCTTGATTCGGAAGAAATTGATAAGATCATGCGCGGAGAAAAACTTCCGCCGCAAAAGAAAAACGGTTCTTCGAACGGAGAAGAAATTCCCGCTCACGTAAAAAAATTAATGGAACAACGTCAACCAACTCCTCCTCCGGCTGAAAATGACGCAACTTGATCATGGCACTATTCAATACAGAGATGAACTCATCCGAAAGATGATTCATCTCTGCTCTCTTTCTTTTCCCATTATCTATTATTTTATCTCACGCCATGACGCGATTATGATTTTGGCGGGATGGACAGTGTTTTCTCTCATCATCGAGGTGTGGCGATATTTTTCTCCAACCGCCGGAAGAATTTTTAACAACCTGTTTGGATTTCTCCTTCGTGAACATGAAAGAGACGTAAAGAAAAAAAATTTGAGCGGGGCGACCTATGTTTTTCTTTCCGCGTTACTGAGTGTTATCATTTTTCCCAAAGTGATTTTTATTACAGCGTTTACCATATTAATAATTAGCGACACTTTTGCGGCTCTTATTGGAAGACGATACGGTAAGAGAAAATTCCTTGCCAAAAGTTTTGAAGGGACACTCGCGTTCTTTCTTAGCGGTGTTGTGGTTGTGTTGATAACTCCAAAAATATTGTATGTTCCCGCGGAATATTATTTTGGAATACTCGCCGCAGCATTAGGAGCCATCGCTGAAAATATTTCTTACGGATGGGTTGATGACAATATGACCATTCCGCTGACTGTAGGCGGAGTAATCTGGTTATGCTATGCGCTCTTTTTCCCGAACGTGCCACTAATCCTCAATAACGTTCCCAAATAAAACATACGCGATTGTTGTAACACATTTGCGTAGGAGATAAAAACTTTTTCCTGTTTTGATTAAAATATGAAAATTGAAAAAGTAGAAATCCGACACATTAAACTGAAGTTGATTTCACCGTTCGTTACTTCCAAAGGAACCGAAACTCACCAAGAACATCTCATTATTTCCGTAACCTCGGAAGGACTAACCGGATGGGGAGAATGTGTTGCAGGACAACATCCATTTTATACTTACGAAACTGTTTTCACTTCCCGGTATATCACTTCTGAATATTTAATTCCTTCCATTCTTCACAAAGATTTATCAAAGATAAGCGATGCACACATACTTTGGAAAGATGTGCAAGGGCATCCGATGGCTAAAGCCGGTGTTGAAGCCGCTTTAACCGATGTATTTGCGAAGTCGCAGAACATCTCATTAGCAAAATATTTTGGAGGTGAAAAGAAAAAAATAGATGTTGGAGTAAGTATCGGATTGCAATCCTCTTCCGGTGTTTTGCTGAAAAAAATTGATGCGTATTTAAACGGAGGGTATAAGCGAATAAAAGTAAAGATTGAGCGGGGGAATGATTTTAAATTACTTGAAGCAGTCAGAAAAGTATATCCCGATATTTTACTTCAGGTTGATGCGAACTCTGCATACACGCTAAAAGACATTTCTTTGTTGAAGCAATTTGATGATTTCAATCTCCTCCTTATCGAACAACCGTTCGCGGCAGATGATTTGGTTGACCATGCTCAGTTACAAGCTGAAATGAAAACCCCCATCTGCTTAGATGAAAGTATTTCATCGTTAGCTTCAACTAAAGCAGCTTTTGAATTAAAGAGTTGCCAAACCATTAATATTAAACCGGGACGAGTTGGTGGATTTACCGAAGCGATAGGGATTCATGATTATTGCCGTGAAAAAAATATTCCCGTATGGCATGGAGGAATGCTGGAATCAGGAATTGGGCGTGCGGGAAATATTGCGCTTGCTTCGCTTGCAAACTTTACGTTACCCGCCGATATTTCCGCCAGCAGTAGATACTATGAATTCGATATCGTCGAACCGGAGTTCGTGCTTAACAGCGATGGAACAATTGATGTCCCTTCAAAGGCGGGAATAGGAGTGGAGATTAGCTTGGAAAAGCTTGACAAAGTTACACAGCAAAAGATTGTTTATTAAACATTTTTTTGGCGGGAGATTGTAAATCCTATTTTTCGATCACTTCAGCCAAGCCTTGCGGTATGGTAAACTCAGGCAGTTCTTGTTTTAATTTTTTGATGTAGACTTTTGCTCTATCCCGATTATCAAACTGCATTTCATAGAGCGCGCGCCTTACCAGCATTGAGCCAACCATGTCTTCTACAAAATCAATATAATAGTTTTGCTGCTTCGGCAGCCGCAAATGAAATGCCGGATTCTGTGCCGGAACATACTTGTTAGTTTTTACCACTTTAAAGAAGAAAATATCCGGGACAACTGTTAATCCGGCCGGAAGTTTGAATTCTCCCTTCTGTAATTCATTCATCACCAATTCCGCGCTGAGATACACAGGACGCTTATCAAAATTGGTTTGAATTAACTCAAGCAAAAGACGCTGATACAATGTTTCAAGGAGCGCTGAATCGAATTTGCCCCCTTGTTCAAAGGGTACAAGCGCCTCTTTAAATTGAACTACTGTGTTTTGTACTCCCGAAACAACACCGGGTTCGTTCGTTCCCAACTGATTAAAATACCAGCTTCGCCGTAATAGTTCCTTGTCAACAATATGAACATCATTTCTCACTTTTTCTATTTTCTGAAGGTAGTACGCCGGAGAAACAAAAAAATCCCACTGATATGAAATAACAAGCGCATCTTTTTCACACGAGTTTAGCGCCGATGTAGTATAATCATCAAAAAGATAAAGATCATGCTGATCAACTTTTCCGTAGGTGATATAGGTTTGCACAAGAATAAAAATGATGAACAAAGAAACCGGCAGGCTGTATCCTAAATGTCTATCCTTGAGAAGAAGGAAAAGCTGCATGATACCGAACGAAGCAAAAAATCCCGAAGCGATGTAAGCAAGCAGGAAGTAGGAATCAATATCGTTAATGTCATAGTTAATTGAATAGAGCACTGTGGCGAGAAACGTAATGACGCTAAAAGCAAAAAACTTTTTGCTGTGAACAAACGCCGCAAAAAATCCGACACCAATAAGAATTAACCCGATATTAAATTCAGTTGGAAAATTCTCAAGAAAGTATGTGAGTTGTTTCTTTGCGGCATCGGTGGAGGAAAAAAGCCACACTTGATATTGCTTGCCGGAAATATGCCGCATCATGCGTTCAAGATCAATTGGATTTCCCCAATTAAGAAAGGGCTGTTGTGCGGCACGTATCGGTAAGTAGGAATAAAAAAGAGCGAGCAGCGGGAAAAAGATGAGAAGCATCAGCAGTACTCTTTTGAACGACTTTCCGTTAAATCCAAAGGTTAGAAAATAGAGATAAGCCACAGAAGGGAGAATGAGCAGCGTGGTCATATGGTTAGCGAATCCAAAGGCAAGCGATACCGCAAGGACAAACCAGTAGTTATGTGTCGGCGCTTCAATCTTATTTGATTGAATAAAGGCGAAGAGCAGCGTGTAAATAATGATCGACATGAGAAACAAATGGAGTGAATAGACTTCCACAGAAGTGCTCTGCATCCAAAAAGTTTTTGAAGCAGCTAAACAAAATCCTCCGAAAATAGCGGAGAGATATCTTGTTAATTCCGGAATGATAATTCTTTTGGGGAGGACAACTTCTTTTGCCTTCCGTTCTTTTTTCTTCCCCGTTTTCTTTTTTGTCTCTTCGGATATTTTCGCTTTAAAGAGAGGAAGATTATCCAAAACAAGTTTCAGAGCGTAAACGAAAAAACTCACCGAAACCGCTGTGTACAATGCCGCCAAAAGATTTGTCCGGAACACGATTGAATAGGGAAGGGGAATTTTTAGAAACAAATGTCCCAGCAAAGTGAATAGCGGGTAACCGGTTGGGTGGGCAATTCCAAGCACAGCTTGCACTGTAGCCAGCTCACCGGCATCAAGTTGAACTACTGTTGGAGCAAGAGTAAGCATGTAGACGAGGAATACAATTACTCCCACTAAGATGCCGTAACTTTTTTTTAGAAAACCAATCATGTTGCGTTTACGTATGTTTGAAAAATTCTATGAATGGAACGTTGTGCTTCCGCTAATGCCGACTGAAGCATTTTGCGCTCGGTAAAGTTAAGAAATTCCGGCAGGATGAAAAATTCTTCACTTGCTAAATGCACTTGATGTTTTTTCTCTTCGAAAAGAAGAAAAAGAAAAACATCCACAGTACGAAGAAGCGTTGAAGCCTCACGGATTGCAGCTGCATCATCATCGGAAATGAACTTTCCTTGCGCTAATTTCTTCAGGGTAAATGTTAGCGATTTGTTCCTGAGCACTTTGAATATCTTTGGATTGCTGAGAATGAGAAACTGCAAAACGAAATCGAGTTCGAGCAAACTCCCCGTCCCTTTTTTCAAATTTATTATTTCGTTTGTTGTCTTAAAAGTGCCGCAGACTTGCTTATGCATGGCGAGAATATCGGTTTGTATTTCTTCTTTCTTCAATGTGGAAATTTTAGTAACGATCATCCGTTCAAAATTCTTGAAGAGGGTAACGTCACCATAAACGAATGCAAGTTTGCAGAGTGACTGCAATTCCCATGTTCGAACTCTGTTTTCAAAATATTGTTTATATCCTTTTAGCGACCACACAATTTGGCTCGATTTCCCTTCCGGACGAAGTCTGCAATCAACGCTTACAGGGGCAAACTCTTTTTGCAGATTGCTCAACAGTTTCATTAAACTTTTCTCAAGTTGGAACGAATTTGCCGAATCGCTTGAAACAAACAGCAAATCAATATCAGATGTAAATGTAAACTGTTCAACCGCCAAACTTCCCTGCACACAAACGAAAAACTCATCGCTGACTTTTTCTTTCTCCGCAAACGCTGCAATACTTTTCTCAAGCTTTTGAAAAATACTTTTCGATAACAACTGCGAAGCTTTTTCCGGTGAAATTATGTTGAGTACCGTTTGAACCGAAAGAATGAATTGAATGGCTTTGAGCGGGAGAACCGTGAGACTTTCTGCCGAAAGTTTTTCAAAAACTGCCCCCGATAAAAACATTTCCTTCAGCGAGGTATCTTCCGCAAATAAAGAGACGGAATACTTCCCGACTTCACACAACGTGAGGAATGCCTCAAATATTTTTTTATTCTGAAACATCTCGTACCACATTGAGGGGAAATTTTCACTCCGGATAATGCGTACAAAATTTTGGAGGATGAGGTCGGGATTTTTTGCTTTCAAAAGGTAGCAGAAAAGGTTTGTTTCAATCTTTTCAAAATAGGCAATGGTTTGAGAGTCAAAGGTCTTTTGACTAAAAATATCTTTCCCGGTTTTTAAGAATTGGTGATTCCTTTTCGCGAGCGCAACCTCTTTAAACGGCACTGAAGTAAAATCAGCAGCTTCTTTTTCTTCCTGCGTCACGGACCGGTAGAATTGGTGGACTCTCTTTTTTGTCTCTTCCAATTTTCTGAGAAAATCTTTGCTCTGCTTATAACCGAAGAGTGATGCGAGTTTGTCAAGTATTTCTCCCGATTCGGGAATCGTATGCGTTTGTGCGTCATTCATCAGCTGCAAAAAGTGTTCAATCTTTCTAAAAAAAATATATGCTTCGGAAAGAAAAGCCGCTTCGGATTTATTTAGGAATTTTAATTTCGTCAGTTCGGAAATTGCGATGAGTGAATTACCCGATTGAAGTGTCGGGAATTTGCCTCCGTTTAAAAGCTGCAGCGCTTGAAGCGGAAACTCGATATCCCGGATTCCTCCTTTTGAAAGTTTTATATTTTGTTCCGTGTTAATTTTTTCGAGAATATTCTTCCGTAGCTTTTTAATTTGCTCAAGAGGTGAAAACGATAAATTTTTCGGGAAAATAAAATTGACGATGTAGTCCGCGAACTGTTTGTAAAGCTGCTCATCTCCGCCAAGGTAGCTTGCTTTAAGCAGCATCTGGCGCTCCCAGTCTTCGCCTCTGCTTTCGTAATAACGAAGCGTATCGGAAAGCGTTCTTGCGAGAGGAGAATTTTTGCCGTCGGGGCGTAAACGGAAATCAACGCGATACAAAAAGCCTTTATCGTTCGCGAGAGAAGCTTGTTCAATGAACAGTTGAATCGTTTCCGTCAGCAGCTCATGATACTCTCTGCCGTTGGCAAGTAACGCGTTCTCATCGTAAAAAACCAGTAAATCAATATCGGAACTGTAGTTCAGCTCATCGCCGCCGAGTTTACCCAGCGCCACGATGCTGTATTTTCTGTTTAATTCTTTTTCGTTGTATTTATTTCTTACTTCGTCGTAACAAATTGAAAATAGGAGAGAGGAAAGAGACTTTGCGACAATCGAAAGATCATTTGTTGTTTCAAGGGTTGAAGCAATTCCAAGGTTATCGCGCAAACCGATGCGGAGAAGATATTTCCGCTTTAACGCTTTTATCGCGTTTACTCTTCCTTTAAATGATTGAAAAAGAAATGTTCCTTTCGCTGCTTCACTTTTGAATTTTTGTGCGTCTAAACTGTACTCAAGCGAGTCACTACCGAGCGCCCAGTAGAGAAATTCCGGATTTCTGACAACAATATCGGTGAGGTAATTGCTGTATGAAGCGATGCGGAGAAATGCTTTTGTGTAGTGCGGATAAGCAAGACAATCTTTTAAGAAATAAACTTTGTCGTAAAGCGCGGCGAGCATTCGTAATAAATTATTTTCGGAACTTTGGGTAAATCCGGTCAGCGCGGCTTCGGCTTCCCATGATGAAAGAAGAGTATCCAATTCTTTTTTTGAGAGATACCCTACGGTATAACCGGCAACGGTTTTAACAACGGTTTCGGAAATATAAGAATCTGTTTTCGACAAAAGTTAAGTTTACTTCCTGCTTTTTAACTGTGCTTGAAAAATACAAAAATACCGTTGGATTTTTATCCCGCGGAAAATCAGTCACGTTGATTTTTAGATTCTTATAAATTTTCTAAGTTTAAAGAGTAATTCAAATCATTACACCGAAAAAGAAAGAGAAACATCCGATGAATAACTTTATCAAATACCCGCTTCCGTATTTACATGAACATCATCCGGTACAAAACGTCAATGTTTTGTTCGATCAGAAAATTACTTTGGGGCAACGGATGGCAGACAAAATTGCCACCATTGTCGGTTCATGGAAGTTTATCATTTTCCAATCCATGCTTTTGTTCGGCTGGGGACTCCTCAATGTAACCGCTTTTGTTTATCACTGGGATCCTTACCCGTTCATTTTGATGAACCTTTTTCTCTCGCTGCAAGCGGCATATACCGCACCCATACTTATGATGAGTCAAAACCGGATGGCGGAGAAAGACAGAATTGAAGCTCACAACGATTTCCAGATAAACCAGAAGACTGAGGAAGAAGTGCGGGTAATTCTTGATAATCTTTCCGCTCAAAACGATGCTTTAAAAGAGGTGCTCAGAGTTTTGAACGAGGCAAATCAGCAAAAGAAATAATTTTTTTACTTAGTACCGGCGGGGAAAGAAATAGGAGAGAAGCCTTTTTCCCCAAAATCAGCTTTTTTCTCCAGGCGATTTCTTCTTAAATTGCATCGGTAAACTTACCGGTTAATTACATTTTACTCATTCGGAGATTTTTAATGCTCAAGCTGTTTAAGAAAATATTTGGTGATAAAAACACAAAAGATGTTACTGAGTTACGACCAATTGTTGACGAAATAAATGAAGAATTTGAAAAGTTAAAAGATTTAACAGACGACGAACTCCGCAATAAAACAGCGGAATTTAAAGCGAAATTACAAGAAGACACAGCCGAAATTCGCCAAAAACTTGAAGATTTGCACCTAAAATTGCAAAATGATGAAGATTTTGACCGCCAATCAGTCTATGATCAAGTGGATGCTTTGGAAGAAGAACTCCACGAAAAATATGAAGAATCGATGGACGAAATTCTCCCGCAAGCTTTTGCCGTTGTAAAAGAAACTTGTAAACGATTGGTTGGAAAAACCTGGACGGTTATGGGGAATAAACTCCGCTGGGATATGGTTCCATACGATGTTCAGCTTATGGGCGGTATTGTACTCCACCAAGGGAAAATTTCCGAAATGGCAACGGGCGAAGGAAAAACATTGGTTGCTACGCTTCCCATTTACTTGAATGCCCTTACCGGAAGAGGCGTTCACCTTATTACCGTTAACGATTATCTGGCGCAACGCGACTCTGAATGGATGGGAGAAATTTTCAAATTTCACGGTCTCACGGTTGGCGTTATTTTGAATACCATGTCGCCGGATCAAAGAAAAAATCATTATACCTGTGATATTACCTACGGAACCAACAATGAATTCGGTTTCGATTATCTTCGCGATAACATGGCAAGCGACAGGGAGTTTCAAGTGCAGCGGGGACACAATTACGCTATCGTAGATGAAGTTGACTCCGTTCTTATTGACGAAGCGAGAACGCCGCTCATCATCTCCGGTCCCGTTGAAGTTGACGACCAACAAAAATTTGATGATATGAAAATACTCATCGAAAAACTTTACCGTGCTCAATCGAATTTTGTTTCAAAGATTGCCGCCGAAGCGGAAGACTTATTAAATAAAGAAGATAGAAATTCGGAAACGCAAGCCGGAGTAAATCTGCTTCGAGCATACCGCGGACTTCCGAAAAACAAAAAGCTTGAAAAAATTCTTTCCGATCCCTCCAATAAAAAATTGATGCAGCAGACGGAGATGGAATATCTGCGTGAAAAAGCCCGCAATATGCACATCATTGACGATGAACTTTACTTTGTGATTGACGAAAAGAATAACACTATCGATCTTACCGAAAAAGGAAGAGAAGAACTCGCACGGTACGGAAAGGGAGATAAAAATTATTTTGTTCTTCCCGATCTCGGAACGGAAATAAGCAAGTTTGAGCACGACGCAAGTTTATCGGTGGAAGAAAAAGTTAAAAAGAAAGACGCTCTCTATCATTTATATTCAGAACAAAGCGAGCGCATCCACACTATTCATCAATTGCTGAAAGCCTACACACTCTTTGAAAAAGACGTTGAGTACGTTATTACCGAAGAAGGAAAAATTGCCATTGTTGATGAGTTTACAGGCCGTGTGCTTCCGGGAAGAAGATATTCCGACGGATTGCATCAAGCTATTGAAGCGAAAGAAAGTGTAAAAGTTGAACGCGATACGCAAACGCTCGCGACTATCACGCTTCAAAATTATTTCAGAATGTACAACAAACTTGCCGGAATGACCGGTACTGCCGAAACTGAAGAAAGTGAATTTTTTGAAATTTATAAATTGGAAGTTGT
>Ga0172369_10001578_pt1 | contig 32724 bp, 34 predicted proteins | sample LakKiv25m_FD_114539 | JGI IMG/M metagenome (GOLD analysis project Ga0172369, IMG submission 114539) | Freshwater microbial communities from Kabuno Bay, South-Kivu, Congo - kab_022012_11.25m | ecosystem: Environmental > Aquatic > Freshwater > Lake | place: Democratic Republic of the Congo... | reverse complement strand
TGCCCCGAGAACCCGGCCACCTTCGTGATCGCCGCTGTCAGCGTGGTCTTGCCATGGTCGATATGTCCCATTGTCCCCACGTTCAGATGCGGCTTGCTTCTGTTAAATTTTTCCTTCGCCATTATAAAACTCCTTGAATTATGAAAAAAAAAACGATTGACTACGCTTTCAAAATTTCTTCCGCCACTGACTGCGATACTGGGGCATAGTGGTCAAATTCCATATTAAAGACGCCGCGTCCCTGGGTAGCGGAACGTAATTGGGTTGCATACCCAAACATTTCCGCCAATGGAACCATGGCCTTGACCGCCTGTGCATTTCCAAGGCGAACTTCCATACCCTGGATCAATCCACGGCGGCTATTGATCTGGCCCATGACATCGCCGAGATATTCTTCCGGCACAACAACTTCAACCTTCATCATCGGCTCGAGCAAAATGGGATTTCCCTTTTGCACGCCTTCTTTGAAACCCAGGATGGCAGCCATTTTGAATGACATTTCATTTGAGTCAACTTCATGGAAAGAGCCATCGATCAATGTGACTTTGATGTCAACCACAGGGTATCCAGCAAGCACGCCGCCGTCAGAGGCCTCTTTAACACCTTTTTCAATCGGGCCAATAAATTCTTTAGGGATGGAGCCGCCCACAATCTTATTTACAAATACAATACCGCTTCCGCGCTCGCCTGGTTCCATGGAAAATACGACGTGGCCGTATTGGCCTTTGCCGCCGGATTGTTTGGCATACTTGTAATTAACTTCCTTAACCGCTTTGGTGATCGACTCGCGAAACGCCACGCGTGGAGCGCCTACGTTTGCCTGCACCCTGAATTCGCGCAACAAACGGTCCACGATAATATCGAGATGCAACTCACCCATACCCCTAAGAATGGTCTGACCGGAGTCTTCGTCTGTGTTTACGTGAAGTGTAGGATCCTCTTCAGACAACTTGCGGAGGGCTTCCCCCATTTTTTCCTGATCCGCAGAGCTCTTGGGCTCAATTGCAATTGATATAACTGGTTCAGGGAAGGAAATATTTTCAAGCACCATGGCTTTTGTGTCACAAAGTGTATCGCCTGTGAAACTTTCTTTGAAGCCTAATACGGCGCCGATATCGCCGGTGCGTATTTCAGTCACATCTTCGCGATGATCGGCATGCATACGGATCAAACGACCGATACGCTCTTTTTTTCCTCTTTTGGTAGTATTCTGTACGGTTTGCCCCTGGCTCAGAACGCCAGAGTAAACACGAATATAAGCGAGACGGCCCACATAGGGATCAGTTACAATCTTGAATACCAACGCACCCAAGGGAGCATCATCCTGTGCAAGGATGTCAAAAGTGCTTTCTGGATCCCCTGGTTCAGATACTGTAATGGTTGGTTTATCCGCCGGGGAAGGAAGGTAATCAATGATTGCATCGAGCAAAACCTGCACGCCCTTGTTCTTTAAGGAAGAGCCACAGAACACAGGTGCGGCCTTATTGGCAAGCACTCCCTTACGCAGCGCAAGTTTGAGTTCCTCGACGCCGATCTCCTGGGCTTCCAGGAATTTCATGGTAAGGTTATCGTCAAGTTCGGCGATCTTTTCCACCATTTTGGCTCGAGCTTCCTGAGCCTGGCCTTTTAGATCGTCCGGAATCTCGACGATGTGCGGATCTTTGCCCAGATCATCTTCCCAAATAACAGCCTTCATACCAAGCAGGTCCACTACACCTTTGAATGTCGCTTCAAAGCCGATGGGAATTTGCATCGGGATCGGATTAGCGCCCAGGCGATCAATAATTGTTTCTATTGTCCGCTCAAAGGAAGCGCCAACGCGATCCATTTTATTGACAAAACAAATACGCGGCACGCCGTAACGATCAGCCTGGCGCCATACAGTTTCAGACTGTGGTTCAACGCCCTGCACCGCATCAAAAACCACGACCCCGCCATCCAACACGCGCAAAGACCGTTGGACCTCGGCTGTAAAATCAATATGGCCGGGCGTATCAATGATGTTGACCTGATATCCCTTCCATTCAGCAGAAACCGCCGCCGAAACAATGGTAATACCACGTTCGCGCTCCTGCACCATCCAGTCGGTCACGGTCGTGCCATCGTCAACAGAACCGATGCGATGTGTCATGCCGGTATAGAACATGATACGCTCAGTGGTTGTCGTTTTCCCAGCGTCGATGTGGGCAATGATGCCTATATTTCGGTATTTTTCCAACGGAAAGACGCGCGCCATTCTAACTACTACCTGCTTCCTTAAAATACATCAAAGAAATTAAATGCGTTAAATACGATAATGGGAGAAGGCACGGTTGGCTTCTGCCATCTTATGGGTTTCATCACGTTTGCGAATTGCCGAACCAGTCTCATTAAAGGCATCGATCAATTCAGAAGCAAGTTTATCTGAAAATGACTTACCGGCGCGATCGTGAGCCGCAGCAAGGATCCAGCGCAGCGCCAAGGTCGTGCGGCGATCTGCGGAAACTTCCATAGGCACCTGATAGGTCGCACCACCGACACGACGCGGGCGAACTTCCATGGCAGGCCCGACGTTCTTGAGGGCGCCATCAAAGACATCCAGGGGGTTCTTCTCCGTTCGCTCTTTGATCAAATCCATTGCATCATAGATCAGGCGAACTGCTGTGCTTTTCTTGCCTCTCTTGAGCACATGTTGAACCATGGTTTGGACATTGATGCTATTAAATCGGATATCGGGAAGGAGTTCCCGCTTTTCTGGTTTTGCTCTACGCATTTTTATTTCTCCATCTATTAATTACTTTGGACGCTTCGCACCGTACTTTGAGCGGCCCTGCTTGCGATTCGCCACACCGGTCGTATCAAGGGAACCGCGTACGATGTGATAACGCACGCCTGGCAGATCCTTCACACGCCCACCGCGCACCAAAACAACAGAGTGTTCCTGTAATTGGTGACCTTCACCGGGGATATAAGCTGTGACTTCGATGCCATTGGTCAGACGAACACGCGCAATTTTGCGCAGCGCTGAATTAGGCTTCTTGGGCGTCATGGTACGGACCACGGTACAAACGCCGCGTTTCTGCGGTGCGCCTTTGTCCTGACGTACACGGCGCTGCTTGAAACTGTTCAAAGTGAACTGCAAAGCCGGTGACTTGCTCTTCGCGTTCTTATTTTTTCGGCCCTTGCGGACCATTTGGTTTACTGTCGGCACTTTCGCCTCCGATTACAAATTCTTTCAACGATACCATTTTAATATTCGCAAGAAATAAGACCATCAACAACAATTACTGATGGCCTCATTTGTAGCTGCCAATGTGTCGAGCGGGGATCAAGCCACTCTTACTTTCCGGGCAACGGCTGGTCATTCTATCACGCCGTATGTACCAAGTCAATAGAAATTCCTATTTCTTTCTGGTTTGATTCTCGCCCAGACTCAACAAGCCAGAATCATGTTTTGGCGGGTGTGTCTTCTCTTCATCCTTGCCAAACTTGACCATATCGCCGTTTTCGTTGATCGCCTCAACTGCGAGACCGAGGGATTGCAATTCCTTGACCAACACCCTGAACGAGGCCGGGATGCTTGGTTCTTCAATCGGCTCGCCTTTTACGATCGCTTCATATGTATTTACGCGGCCTTGAACATCATCCGATTTGACGGTGAGCATTTCCTGAAGAGTGTGCGCAGCGCCATAAGCCTCGAGCGCCCAAACTTCCATTTCACCAAAACGCTGACCACCGAACTGCGCCTTGCCACCCAGCGGCTGCTGTGTCACCAGGCTGTATGGGCCGGTGGAGCGTGCATGTACCTTATCTTCAACAAGGTGATGCAGCTTCAAGATGGTCATCACGCCCACTGTCACAGGTTGATCGTATGGGATGCCCGTTTTGCCGTCACGTAAGGTCTGCTTGCCAAGAATAGGCAGTGGAATCCCCTTTTCCTTTGCCAATTCCTGAGCGGTGTCAAGCACTTTATCTTCAGCGACACGGCGTGTAACACCGTTGACTTCCATCCACAATCGCAAACAAGCATGGACCGTGATTTCATCTATCCTGGGGTCGTGATTGGCAAATCCGTGATTTTCGAGCAGGATTTCGTCGGGGTTGGAATAGCCTTTTTCGCGCAACCATTCTTTCGCCGTGGCATGATGCGCATATTCCGGGTCATTCAAGCTGTAAACGTCGTATTTACGTTTATCCAGCCAATGTTCGAGGTATAAGCGTCGAACCTCGTCATCGTCCTCAATCGATTCGGCGTCATATTCCTGTTCCTTGAGCCATTCCCAGGCGCGTTCAGCGGCTTCCTTCCAGGCCTGATCCATGATCCATGCGCGTGCAAGTTCAGCTTCGATCTGCTCTTCGCTTGCGCCGTCAAACACCGGCGTAATTGCGCGGAAGCCCATGCGCTTTGCGGCCCAGCCAAGATGTACTTCAAGTACCTGACCGATGTTCATACGACCGGGCACGCCCAGCGGATTCAAAATGAGATCAACGGGTGTGCCGTCTTCCAGGAAAGGCATATCTTCCACCGGGACAACCTTGGAAACCACGCCCTTGTTTCCATGGCGGCCTGCCATCTTGTCACCTGCTGTGATCTTGCGGCGCTGGGCCACAGAAACACGAACCATCATATCGACGCCGGCGGAAAGATCGGAATTGTCTTCGCGGGTAAATACCTTCACATCAACAACCTTGCCGCGTTCGCCGTGAGGCATTCGCAGGGAGGTATCTTTCACATCGCGAGACTTCTCACCGAAAATGGCGCGCAGCAGGCGTTCTTCAGGGGTAAGTTCTTTTTCACCCTTGGGTGTGATCTTACCAACCAGAATATCGTTCGGACCAACCTCTGCACCAATACGAATGATGCCGTTCTCATCAAGGTCTTTGATGGCATCATCGCCCACGTTGGGAATATCGCGGGTTATTTCTTCCGGTCCAAGTTTGGTATCACGCGCTTCCACTTCGTGCTTTTCAATGTGGACGGATGTAAAGCGATCTTCCTGAACCAAACGCTCGGAGAGCAGGATGGCATCTTCAAAGTTGCCACCCTCCCATGAAAGGAAGGCCACCACTACATTTTGCCCAAGCGCAAGCTGGCCACTGTCGGTAGATGAAGAGTCGGCAATGATATCGCCGGTCTTGATCAACTGTCCCTTAACAACCGAGGGGCGCTGGTCGATACAGGTACTTTGATTGGATCGTTGGTATTTACGCAGTTGATAAACGCGGTTCCCGCTTCGCTTCTCTTTGACCGTGATGCTTGATCCGGTTACCGAGATAACTTCGCCATCCGCTTCAGCCACCACAACCTGACCCGAGTCAAGCGCGGCGTGTCCTTCCATGCCTGTAGATACAAGCGGGATCTCCGGACGCACCAGGGGGACAGCCTGCGCCATCATGTTCGAGCCCATCAGCGCCCGGTTGGCATCGTCATGCTCGAGGAATGGGATCAACGCGGCGCTAATCCCTACGACCTGATGCGGCGCCACATCCATATAATCAATGGATTCTGCATTGGAGAACATAAAACCCGAATGGTACCGGCAGGAAACACGCTCGCGTGAGAATTCCTTGCTTTCCGTTAAAACGGCATTTGCCTGAGCGATCGTATATTTGTCCTCTGCATCAGCGGAAAGGTACACAACCTCATCCGAAATAAAGGGAACAATGCTTATGGCCGTGCCGAATTTTGATATTTTCTTAAATGCCTTGGAGTCAACAACCGTGCCGGACTTGAAGAGGGATTCTCCCGATTTTGGGTCGGACACATCCTCACGCAAGGTACGGCCTTCCAAACGCTCATCATCTGATGGAATGGATTTGTACACCTTACGATAAGGCGTTTCGATAAAGCCGTATTCATTGACCCGGGCAAAGGACGCCAAACGTCCAATGAGACCGATGTTTGGGCCTTCGGGCGTTTCAATCGGGCAAATGCGCCCATAATGTGAATGGTGAACATCGCGCACGTCAAAGCCGGCGCGTTCACGTCGAAGACCGCCCGGACCCAAAGCCGAGAGGGTGCGCTTATGACGCAGTTCAGCCAGCGGGTTGGTCTGATCCATGAACTGCGAAAGCTGCGATGAACCAAAAAATTCGCGAAGAGCGGCAACCACAGGGCGGATGTTTACCAAGGTAACCGGTGAAAGTTGTTCCTGGTCGCGAATGGACATGCGTTCTTTGATGACACGCTCCATGCGTCGCAGGCCAATTCGCAACTTGTTCTGAATCAACTCACCCACCGTCTTGACGCGGCGGTTGCCGAGATGGTCAATATCGTCGGGTCGTTCGGCCCCATTGTTGATCTGAATCATGCGGCGGACCAGCCGAATCACATCGCTCTTTGAGACAGTGCGATGTGGAATGGGGGTGTTTAGGTCCAATTTCTGGTTCAATTTATAACGACCCACACGTTCCAGGTCGTAATGTCTTTGATCGAACAATTGCTCTTCAAGGAACTGGCGGGCATTTTCAAGTGTGGCAGGGTCGCCAGGGCGCATCTTCTTAAAGAACTCGATCAAGGCGGCTTCAGCAATTGTGTGATTGCTCAAATCCCAATCGGGCTCCTGCTTGATCGTGGATGCAATGAACATACGATCAGGATTGTTGTCCACATCCCTCAAGATGGAAAGAATTTCCTCATCGGTACCGTATTTGATGGGGGAATCCTTGAGGCCGTCGTCTACTGCAGCCAGCGCGCGCAGAAATACAGTAATCGGAACTGTGCGCTTGCGATTAAATTTTAGGATGATGTAATCGGATTTGCGGGTTTCGAACTCCATCCATGCGCCGCGGTCCGGAATCAACTTTGCCATGGCAAGAGGGCGGCCGGTAGCGCGGTCTGAAGGCGCTTCAAAATAAACACCGGGAGAGCGAATCAATTGAGAAACAACGACACGTTCCGTGCCGTTTACAATGAACGTGCCTTTATCCGTCATCTCCGGGAAATCACCCAGAAAAATATCCTGTTTGATCGGTTCCGGGACATCCGGACCGGCAAGTAAAACAGAGACATATAACGGACTGGCATAGGTTAGATCACGCTCAACGCATTCTTCGATACTATGCTTGGGTTCCCCAAACCAATACTTAAGTCCCCATTGCTGAGACTCGGGCCCGCGGCTCGGGAAAAATAATTTCATACCTTTGTTATACGACTCGATGGGTGAAATCTCATGGAAGAGATCACCCAGACCGTCCTTCTTGAGTCGCTCGAATGAATCAAGTTGTATTTCGATCAAATTGGGTAAATCAAGCTTTACTGGAATTTGTGCGTAACTTTTTTGGGGCAAAGAAGATGCCATTCTTCTCTCCTGACTTTTATTGGGCTGAGTGATGAAACAACTTTAACTGTCCCTTTGGACAGCGACCTGAAATTATATCGAAACGGGAACAAAAAGTCAAGCAGCGAATTGCCTCAAAATCAAATAATCAACTTTTGGACTCCCAGCGTTGATTATTAAGATGAAAGGCAAATATCTCACATACCGGAATATTATGGTTTGACAATGACCCTCATGCAACATTAAGTGTAAAAATCCAAAAAACCGTGAACCTCTCGTAAGCCAGTCATACGGGAGGCTTTTATTTGGATGGCTGGAGATCCCTGTCTTTATTATGTCAAAATAAGCAAGACAAGCTATTCACCGATCGCCACCACAAAAGCCATCGCCTGGCCCTCGGTATGACTCAAACTGACAGACCAATTCGAAAACCCCAATTGATTCGCCAGCCTCTCACCCTCCCCATGTAATTCCAAATGCGGCGCTTTGTTTTCATCCGACTTGATTTCAATATCCAGCCAGCCCACATCCCCTATGCCGCAGCCCAATGCCTTGGCAGTGGCTTCCTTTGCCGCAAACCTTGCCGCAAGGGAAGCCACCCGTCCGCCGCAATCGCGCTGTTCCGCTTGTGTAAAAACACGCGCGACAAAACGTTCCCCATGACGCTCAATCGCTTCACGCATACGGTCAATATCGATCAAGTCAACACCAGCAGCTAGTTTCATGGCAAAAATAATTACGGCCCCGCCGTCGCGAACACAAGGCGATCTGGATCAATGTATTTACGCGCCGCCTCCAGCACCTCGGCGCGGGTGACGCCGCGCACCATTTCCTCGTAACGCTGGTAATAATCCAGGCCCAGATCATAGCGATGGATATTCAATATGGCGCTCACCACACCACTGTTTGATTCCAATGAGAGCGGCAGTCGCCCAATGTAATTCGCCTGGCTATCGGCAAGTTCTTCCTTCTTCACGCCCTGTTTTACAAAGCGGCGCAACTCCTTCTCGATCAAATCAATCGCTTTCTTTACGTTAGCCGGGTTTACCCCCGCATTCACTTCCCAGGTGCCGGGTCCCAGCCCTGAATTCAACGATGAATAGGCATAATATGCCAAACCTGCTTTTTCACGCACCGCATTGCCAATGCGCCCCATCATGCCAAACTGTCCCAATACCGAATTACCCAAAGATGCAGGCAAATATTCAGGATCTTTGCGACTCGGCCCCAGCATGCCAACCACAAGGTCAGTTTGGGATTTGCCCGCAATCATAAAATGACGTTTCATTTTTTTCTTAATGGGCTTGTGCGGAGGAAGAGGAGGCGCATCCAGCTGACTTGAAACCTGCCAGCCGCCGAGCACACGTTCCGCCTCTGCGACTGCTTTCTTTGGATGGATCGCTCCTACAATTGCAATGACCAGGCCTCTCGGTCCAAAATGCAGGTGATGAAATTCCTGCATGTCCTTGCGCGTAATGGACCGGATCGTCTCCGGAAACCCGTCGCTGGGTCTGGCATATGGATGCCCGTCGAACAGCATTTGATCGAAAGTCATATCTGCCATATCAGAGGTATCCTGCGCACGGATCGCAAGACCGGTCAGCAATTGCGTACGCAATCTTTCCATTTCATCCTTTGGAAAGGTCGGCGCCTGCAACGACTCGGAAAGCAATTTGAGCAAAAGCGGAAGATCCTCAACCAGCGAACGTCCGCCGAAACTTGTGTTATGCACGCCTGAATCAAAACCCATGCTGGCGCCCACAGACTCAAGTTCATTGTAGATCGCATCGAAGCTTCGCGTTTGCGTGCCGCGCATTAAAGAAGATGCAATAAAGCCCGCAAGCCCTAACTTCCCGTCGCTTTCAAAGATCGCACCCACGGGAAGATATCCGCCCATGCTGATGGAGGGACTGTTGAAATTTGAACGCGCAAGCACAGTGATGCCATTCGAAAGAACAGCCTGATAAATATCCTCTGGGCCCGGCAGGGACGGTTTTGCGAACGGTCTTGTCATTTATCCACCGTTGCCTTTTGGAATGTAGATGCCAATTACGCGGTTGCTGGTTCGAAAATATTTTCGAGCGACGCGCTGCACATCCTGCGGGGTAACCCTGGCGAGTTTATTCAAATAAGTTGTAAACCAGTCATAAGTTGAGAACATGACTGTATAACCCATCCAGAAGGCCTGGTGGGTGATGTTTTCACTTCCATAGGCAAAGACCGCGCGCGTTTGTTTGACGGCACGTTTGATTTCATCGCTGCTTACGGGTTCGTTCAACAATTTTTCGATTTCCGTATCCAATACTGCGATCGAGGTTTCGGGTTTACGTTTGGGATGGCTGGTAATGGTAATGCGGTAAAGGGCAGGGTCGATCGAGGCTTCGGACCAGCCAGAGACATCCACTGCAAACCCTTTATCCACCAGCGCGCGATAAAGGCGGGAGGTTTTATAGGAGAGTCCGCTTGCGCCATTGAGCAGGCTGTTCAGCACTTGCAGAGGGAGGTAATCCGGGTGTGTGGCATTTGGGAAATGATATGCCAATTGAACAAAACCCGTTTCGCCCGGGCCTTCGATGGAAAACCGCATCTCCCCTTTTTGTTCCGGTTCCGGGCGGGCAAGCCACGGCGGAGCTGCTCCTTTGGGAATGCGCTCAAACAATTCCCTGACGCGCTTCAACATGGATTTCGTTTCAAAATCGCCTGCCATGGCAAGCACCGCGTTATTCGGGACATAGTATCTGCGGTAATGCGCATACAAGTCATCACGGGTGATGGTGCGCAAATCCGCCATATCACCGATGATCTCATGGTGGTATGGATGCACACGAAAGGCGTAATGTTGAACCGCCTCCCCCAGCCTGAACATGGGTTCGTTTTCACTGCCCTCGCGCTCAGAGATGATGACCGTGCGCTCGGAGGCGACCTCCTTCTCGTCAAAGAGGCTGTTCTGCATGCGGTCCGCTTCGAGACGCAGGGCAAGGTCGATTTTATCGACGGGCATGGTTTCATAATAGCGCGTTGAATCATGGGACGTGGATGCGTTCCAATGCCCGCCTTCGCGCGAGATGGCTTTATCCAGCATGCTGGCAGGAAATTTTTTCGTCCCTTTGAACTGCATGTGCTCGGTCCAGTGTGAGATGCCCGTTTTGCCGGTCGGCTCGTCGCGTGAGCCCACGCGATACCATAGCCACGAGGAAACGATGGGCGCGGTGTGAATTTCTTTGAGCATGACCTGCATGCCGTTCTTAAGGGTGACTTGTGTAATGGGGTTCGCCATTTATCTCCAAAAAATACCGTTATTTACAGATCGGTTCCCCATCCATATTCACTGCATTGCCATTGACCATACAATAAAAAGGTTTTAAAACCTCCTGCAAGCCGGTAAAGGGTTCATGCAGTTGTGTTTTATCCAGCGGAATATCCAGCGGCAGATGCAGAGTAATGGGCACGGTGGTATCCACTGGAACGGTCAAGTTTAGCACAATCGGCAGGATGGTTCCCTGAGGTAAAACGATGGTTGAATTTGCCCTCGTGATGTTAAGCACACCCGTTTCCAGGGTAACGAGCGCATTCTTGACGGTCGTATCCTGGCTGAGGACGACATTCGTCTGCTGATTCAGCTGCAGGTCAAACTGCACGGGGATGGTCGTGTTGACTTCAATATCGGTTGTGAGGTGGGCGCGATCCATTTTTTCGAAATTACCATACAGGCCGCCCAACAGGTCCGAGCCCAGATCCACCATGGCCGACGTACTCATACCAAAGCTGCTCAAATTGATGACAAGCACTATCAGGGCGATAAGAAGAATCGCGTTGACAGCAAGGGAAATGACGCTTGCCACATTCCAAAGAGGAGAGTTGAAGAGGGGCAGCCTGCCTTTCGAAACAGAAGCAGGTTTCCCTTTGGGAGTTGAAGCGAACGAAAGTTTTGAAGGTTCGGAGGCCCCAGCCTGCTGATCGGCAGGCGCAACCGCATTTTCCTCATCTTCTAGTTTGGGAGGAAGAGATGTATTGCTCGCAATTTTTTTGGGCAGGCGCAGAACGGGAGGCGAACTGCCCAATAACTTGCGCATTTTTTTGCCGGGATCGTCTTCGGGTTCAGTGTTCATGGGTACTCCTGTTGAAAAAACGCCGGTGCTGAAGGCTCATCGTCAATATTAACACAGATGCAACCAGACAACTATTTTGCCTTTCAGGGATTTCTCACGAAAGTCTAATATGGGCAAAGGTAACTTTTATTAACCTTTTTCGACCTGTATAGTAATTGAATAATTTATCATACTTGAATAGAATTGACTTAATTAACTTGCCATTTGTATAATTACCAAATATAATCGCACAGTTTTTGTCCTATTCAAGGAGACGCATGAGTAACTCAACATATCTTGCAGCAGTGATTGGCGCGGGACCGGCCGGTCTGTTTGGCGCGCGTGAACTTGCGAACCAGGGCATGCGTGTGGCGGTTTTCAATCGCGACATTAAACCCGGCGGACTCGCGGAATACGGCATTTATCCTGATAAGCATATAATGAAAGAGGGTCTGCGCAAACAGTTCCACCAGACGCTGGACCTCCCAAACATTGATTATTATGGAAATATATCCATTGGCACAAATGGCGACCTGACGCTGGAGGAAATCTGCGCGCTCGGCTTCGATGTTGTGCTGGTTGCGGCCGGCGCACAGGGGACAAAATCCCTCGGCCTGCCCGGCGAGGAGCTGGAAGGCGTATATCATGCCAAGGACGTTGTTTATTATTATAATAAATTGCCTCCATTCAGCGCGAGAAAATTCCATTTCGGTAAACGCTGCGCCATCATTGGCGCAGGCAACGTGATGGTGGATATTGCCCGCCACCTTACCAGCGTGGAAAAAGTGGAGCAGATCACCGCGGTGGTGCGGCGCGGTCCGCTTGAAGTGAATTTCACCAAGGATGAGATGAAACACTTGATTGGGTATCTCGACCTGGATGAATTTAACCAGGAAATGGAACGCGTCCGCCCCGCGCTTGAAGCAATCCACCAGGACCTGGAAATTGGCCGCCACAAAATCATGGATTCGCTCGCCAAAGCGGATCCGAGGGAAGCAGACACAAAGTTCAATTTCGATTTTCTCGTCTCCCCCATTGCCATGTACGGCGAGAACGGCATGCTGACCCAATTGGAAGTGGAAGAAAATATCCTGACCGAAAAAGACGGAAGGACCAGGCCCAAAGGCACGGGAGTGAAACGCCTATTGGAGGTTGACTCTGTCATCTTCGCCATCGGCGATAAGGTGGACGAATCCTTTGGCTTGCCGACGGAATGGAATGAGTTCGTCAAAAACAAGGAACCGCGCTTCCCGATCGAGGGTGTTTCCTACGAGTCTTCCCTGGAAGGGATCTTTGTTGGCGGCTGGTCCCGTAAGGCAAGCGAAGGTCTTGTCGGTTATGCCCGCCGCGACGGAATCAATGCCGGCAAAGCCGTCCTCCAATATTTACAGAACAAACCACCTGCCCATGCCAGCGCCGAGGCGGTTGCTGAAAAAATAAAAGCGCTTCACAAACCTGTCATTATGAAAGACGATATCAAACGCCTGGAAGCGGTTGAGGCGGAGGAAGCCAAAAAGCGCGGACTGGAAGAATTCAAGTTTGCCAGCAACGAAGAGATGCTGCAGGCGATGGGTTTGATGGAAACTGCGTAAGCATGAAAACCAAAAATCCGAGGTCTTAAAGACCTCGGATTTTTTTATTTATCTCATCCCACCTGCCTGTCCTGACTGGCAAAGCCGTGTCGAAGGATCCACACCACGCTTTGTTGGTTTTTTTTGCATTGCGAGACTCTACAGGCTTCGAAGTTTCTATTGTATCAAGGTGTTTAATTTTTGCACGACTTCAGTGTATGTAGCGGGCGGTATCTTGCAACTAAACTTTGCCCCCCTTGCTTTCCAATCAAGGCTTTTCACCTGGTCGGATAAAATTGCGCCGCTCACTTCCAAACCTTCGGGTATTTTGACTTCAAACGGGTACCCTTTGACTTGGCTTGTAATAGGACAGAGAATGGTCAAACCGACTTTGCCATTGTAAGCCTTTGGAGACAAAACTAATGCTGGTCTGTGACCTGCTTGTTCATGTCCCGCCTGCGGATTGAACATAACCCAAATGACGTCGCCGCTATCGGGAATATATGCCATAGGTTCACCAAACCTCATTTCCCATGGCAAAACCAGTATCAATTTCGCGATGAAGATTATTTTTATTGACGCCTGCCAATAATTCTTCAAGCGTCCAACTCGGCGCAACAACCGGCGTAATAATGATTTGACCTTCTGAAATTGTGATTTCTACAAAGGATTCATTTTCCAATTGAGCGTCAAGTGCAAATGCCTTCGGTATACGCAGGGCCAGGCTGTTGCCCCATTTTTGAACTTTTGTGAGCATAAGGCTATCTCCTTTCAGTATCTACAATAAAGATACACCTTTTTACCCAATTAATCAAGTTCCTTTTTCGTCGGCAAGGGAACGCACTAAGGGTTTACGCTATCATTCCCGCAGGGAACATCGTCCCCGTAGGGGAACCTGGCAGGTGATTTCGACAAGCACAATCCAGCGGGGCGGGCACTTTGACAAGCTCAGTACAAGCGTGGACAATGTTCGGAAGCAGGAGTTATGGTTCAGTTTTCAATCATTGTCCCCATATAAAATTTTGATCAATATCAGATTTACTTACTTCCCGCTAGGATTTGAGCCTGGAACCAAGCGATTATAATGTTTATTCCTATTGGGCTATGATTTTGGGGTAATTTCTTTTCTATTTTCTGCCTTGTAACACAGTTACTGCACGCTTTGTAGGCGTTTTTTGTTTTGCCAATCGACTTGGCTATTTCTCTATTCAAGATTAAGAAACCGACAGTACCTGCCACAAGTGAACTGAGTAAAATACTAATCTTTGAACTTTGGATGATTTCAGGATTGCCAAAAGCCAGCAACGTAATGAAGATTGACATAGTAAACCCGATACCACTCAGAAAACCAGCGCCAATGATATGTTTCCAAGACACATCATTTGGCAATTGAGATAAACCGATTTTGACTGCTAAGAAACTAAATAAAACAATGCCTAGTGGCTTGCCAACGAATAAGCCAGCGAAAATTCCTAAACTATTTGATGTTACCAAGCCTTCAATCCAGTTTCCTGTCAGAGCAATCCCAGTATTAGCCAGCGCAAAAAGCGGCATGATGATAAAGGCTACAGGTTTATGCAAGAAATGCTGTAACTTGTAAGATGGCGAATCTTCATCACCACGCGCAAATGGAATAACGAAAGCAAGAAGAACGCCTGCTATTGTGGCATGGATACCAGATTTGAGCATAAAGTACCACATGACAATTCCAGGGATGAGGTAAAAAGGTAGCCAAAGTATACCGAGGCGATTTAATACCAATAACCCTGCAAATATCCCTAAAGCCAACACAAGGTATAGTAGCGAGAAATCGCCCACATAAAACAGGGCGATAATGGCGATTGCGCCCAAGTCGTCTATGATGGCTAGTGCGGTAAGAAAAATCTTTAGCGATATTGGAACTCTACTACCCAATAGTGCAAGCACTCCAAGCGCAAACGCAATATCTGTTGCCATTGGAATAGCGACACCTGCTTGTGTTTCAGTTCCCCGATTGAAAAGGAAGTGAAGTACGGCAGGTATTGCCATGCCGCCAATGGCGGCAAAAATAGGTAGTGTTGCATTTTTTAGGTCAGATAGTTCCCCGAAATAAAGTTCCCTTTCAATTTCAAGTCCAATTAGCAGGAAGAAAACTGCCATCAAACCATCATTAATCCAGTGTTCAACACTGTATTTCAAAGCAATACCGCTTGTTTCAAATCCAACTTTGGTATGCCAAAAATCCGAGTATCCATTTCCGAAATAGGAATTGGCGATCATGATTGAAGTTATTGTGCAGAGAATCAGAATAACTCCCGATGCCTGTTCACTTTTAAAAAATTCCACAAAAAGTTTGGTTAGTTTTATTTTCATAGGTTTTATATTTATCACTGTCTGCTTGGGCTTTAGTGATGACACGATTTGCAAGGCAAACGCTTAACTATAATTGGGCGTAATTTTGAATACAAGAAAGTAAAAGGTCACGAATAGTCCGAGCAAAACTTTGGTGGTGTGGTTTATCTCAACTCCCATTCTGTTTTGACTTCAGAGATTTCGCCTTAGCATCGCGTCGATTCGCGAAGAGCGAGGCGACGATAGACACAGTCAAGATGACAGCAATCACGCCGAGAGAGATGGCAATCGGGATTTTGATGTCAAGCGCGGCAATAATCATTTTGACGCCGACAAAACCCAGCACCAGCGAAAGACCGATCTTCAGATAGCGAAATGTGCCTATTGCGCCTGCTAGCAGGAAGTACAACGCTCGCAATCCAAGTAGTGCAAAGACGTTAGACGTGTATACGATGAACGGGTCGGTGGTTATGGCAAAGATGGCAGGGATTGAATCCAGCGCAAAGATGAGATCGGTGGTCTCGACGACGAGTAGCACGATGAACAATGGTGTTGCGACCAATTTGCCGCTCACGCGTGTAAAGAATTTTGCGCCCTCATACTCTTGCGTAACGGGCATGATTTTTCGGAAGAGGTTGACGACGGGATTCTTTTCAGGATGCATGCCGCTTTCGTTCTGCGTTGCAAGTTTGACTGCAGTGTAAATCAGGAACGCGCCAAAGATGTAGATAATCCACTCGAATTCGTGAATCAACGCTGAACCGACGGCAATCAGAATGCCGCGCATGATGAGTGCCCCCAAGATGCCCCAAAACAATACCTTGTGTTGCAATTCCCCAGATGTGTGGAAGTAAGAAAAAATAACCACAAATACGAAAATGTTATCCACACTGAGCGACTTTTCAATCAAGTAACCCGTGAGAAATTCGAGACCTTTATCACTGCCCTGCATGTAGAAGATTGCCGCGTTGAACGTGAGTGCAACTGCAATCCACAGGAGGCTCGTTAATAACGCCTCTTTGGGTTTAATAGTGTGCGCTTTGCGATTGAATACGCCCAAGTCCAGAGCCAGCATGATCGTGATGATTGTGGCAAAGCCTGCCCAGTACAGAAATTCATTCATGTTTTCTCTCTTTACGAGTGTTCAAGATTTATATATGAATTAACGATGCAGCCAAAACGCCTATACAGTGTTTTTGATAAGAGTAGTTATACCTTAACCATTTGTGTCGACAGCCCTGAATAAACAAGCATTCACCCTAGTATAAACCCGATTATTTAGGGTTTGAATTTTTATTTTTTCCGGGAGTACCTAAACTCGAGTTGTTGCCATGTCTTTGCGAGCCCGATAGGGCGAAGCAATCCCCAACTTTACAGAAGATTACTTAGGTGGAAGACCACCGCCTCGCAACGACATCAAGTTCCATCATTTCAGATTTAGGCACTCCCTTTTTTCCTTTCCTCCTCATTTTCATATCCCAACTCCCTCAACACCTCTGCCGTATGTTCCCCCATCAACGGCGGCGGAAGGCGGTATTCCACAGGCGTAGCGCTCATCTTCAACGGTGAGCCGATCAAGGGCAGTTCTCCAATGGTGGGATGATCCATCTTCACCAGCATCTCCCGTTCCTTGACCTGCGGCATGGCAAAGACCTGCTCAAAATTATTAATCAAGCCGCAGGGGCCGGCTTTTGGACCTCTTCAAGTTTAAGAACATCGGGGGAGCCATATTTGTGATAAACAATCGCTTTCATGAGTATTCTTTCAAGGGTGCCAGGCTCTGCTATGCCACAGTGATGACTACTTTTCCTTTGGCGTGTCCTGCTCCAAGATAACGAAGCGCTTCAGCAGCCTCACTTAATGGATACCGTCTGTCTATAACAGGGACGACTTTGCCAGCTTCCACAAGCTCTTTGAGAAAAGCCAAGTCTTTTTGGTTTCGTTTTGCGCTTACGCCTGCCATTTTCCTGCCGCCGGTTTCTGACATCATTGACCCCATGAGCATAGACTGGAAGATTTGAGCCATGGAACCTCCAGCCATTATATAAATACCCTTGGGAGTTAAGGCACGCTTATAGGCTGAAAGCGAATGATATCCGTTTGCCGCAAAAACGAGATCATACTGCTGACCATTTTTGGTGAAATCTTCTTCCGTGTAATCAATAACATGGTCTGCCCCAATCAAGCGCGCCTGATCCAAATTCCTTGGGCTGCACACGGCAGTGACTTCAGCGCCAAACGATTTGGCGACCTGCACCGCAAAAGTTCCCACCCCGCCTGATGCGCCATTAATCAAAACCTTTTGTCCCGCCTGAATTTGCCCTTCATCGCGCAGACCCTGCAGGGCAGTGATCGCCGCCATAGGTATGGCTGCTGCTTCATCGAACGAAGTATTGACCGGCTTCAACACCAATGCACTTTCAGGAGCACATGCATACTCGGCAAAACCACCCTTTACCATCCCAAAAACCTCATCACCTGGCCGAAACTGCTTGACGTTTCTGCCAACCGTTTCAACCCGACCCGCTATGTCAGCGCCGAGTCTGGTGTATTTGGGTTTGAGCAGCCCCCCACCCATCAGGCGAATCAAGAATATGTCAGCAGTCAGGAAATGCCAGTCATAGGCATTTACGGACGCGGCATGAACTTTTATCAAGACTTCATCATCCTTGGGCGTAGGTTTTTCTACATCTTTGAACTGAAGAACATCCGGTGATCCGTATTCTGTGTATACAATTGCTTTCATATTATTCCTCCAAGATTACCTTGATCCGGTTGTTTTCAATGTTGTTTTCAATATAGTTCGCTGCAATCTATCTTATTAACTGGAAACTATTTTTGAAATAACCGAACTCCAATCCGATCGACGGTGACCAGCCTCCTGCGAAGCTGGTCACTTTTAGTTTTATTCGCTGTTGGATGATCCGGTTTCAATCATTGCAGGGACAATCGTCTCCAGCGTTTTCAGTTCACGATAGGTCAGCGTCCAGACACTCGACTGGTATATCTGACCCCAGCCGCTCACCTGGAAAATCGGTGAGAATGCCACAACGAAGAAGAACGGCAGCCCGATGACTGCGGCAAAAATCCAAGGCCAGTAATCTGGGGCTGACAACAGGCTGGCGACTCCGGCAGCCATCAGGGTGGGTACAATCGCAACAAGCACACCGCCCACTGCGGTAAGGATCGAGACAATCAGCAAAGGAAAGATCAGGATGAAGAAGGCGATGGCCCAGACAATTTTGATGCCAATCATCACGAGCCACATCAAGCCAACGCCTTTCCAGTTGCGCTTCACCAGAGAGGTTGCCAGTTGCAGTGATTCCATCACGCCAGTCCCTTCGAGGACAGCCATCCGCCAGGCAAAGTCACGCAGCAGAAGCAGCACAACCATCAAAATGACGGTGATGAATATGAACAGGAAGGACAAGCCAATCCCGGCGACGAGGCTGTTGACGAGCGCCGATGCCACGCCGCTCAAGGCGGCGGAGATAATCCACCAAGCGACCAAACCCAGGATAACAAACAGGATCAGCGCCGGAATGTGTGTGACAAAGTTGATCAGGAACAGCCGCCATGAAGTGCGCGACCAGCCGTACTTCCAACCCTGCCGGAAACCAACCTTGACATCTGTCTGCTCGTACTCGTCCACCATGCGGATGGTCGCAGTCTCAGCGACATAGCGCAGGATGGCTGTCACAATGCTGAGGATCAGGATCACAACAAACAAGGTGATTGCCGCAGCGATTCCCATCCGGAATTCGACGGGGTACTTGGCGCGCAGTTGTTGAATTCCCTCGTTGATCTGCCGAAACGCATCGTTCAATTTCTCCGAGAGGGTATCGCCGCGCAGACCTTCCCATCCATCCGGAGCGTGTATTCCGGGCTGCTGGTTGTTGTTATTTTCGTCGTTGACGGAATAACGATTATTGTTGCCAAAGTTATTGCCGCCCATGGCAAGAGCCAGGATGAAACCGAAAATCCATAGAGTTCGGTAGGACCAGAGGATATGCCAGGAACGCTTGAGAATTTTTGTAATGTCTAACACGATACACACTCCTTTTGATTTGTTGTCTTACATTTGATTTCTGCTCAAGGCGGCGTCCTCGCCGCCGGGGACGGCGACGAGCGCAAGTTTAGATTTACACTTCAAGATTGCGAGACCGCGCTTGCAGGGATCGCCTGATTGGATTGACGCCGCCACCAGGAAGCCAGCCAACCCAAATACAGTGTTGCGAAAAGCGCCTGCCAGATAAAGTGGCTCGTCATTTCCCGGAGGAACAGGCTGAGATCGTTGAGCGCGGATAAAATGAATTTGCCAGTCAAGCCGAACTGTCCGCCAAAAAGATCCATAGCCATCGAGAACCATCTGGTTTGGGGCGGATTGCCCTGCAACCACGATAAACCACTGCCCAGCAAGCCAGTCTCAGAGGCGGTCGAAAGCACTGAACTGAGCGAGAACGTGATCTGGAAGAAAAGCCACATTCCCAGCGCCGCAACCGGGATCAGCCACCAGCCAATTTCGAGAGCCTTTCGGGGTTGAGACTGCGCGGGCTGACGAGGCAGGTTCAAGGTCAGGTTGGCGACGAAGCGCTCGGTGGGGAGAAATTCATCTGCGGGAGATGTCTCATGCAAAAGCGCGGAGAGACTTCGCATCTGCTCCAGCTCCGCCTGACATTCATCACACTCTGCCAGATGTTTTTCCACCTGACGTAACTGCGCAGCGGACAATTCACCGTCAAGATATGCATTGAGCCATGGGGTAATATGCTTAACCATTTGCAATCTCCATATCCATCAATTGAGGTGCCAATACTTCTTTAAGGCGGTCTCGAGCATAGTTCAAGCGCGACATGACCGTGCCAAGAGGGATGTTCAGCGTAGCGGCAATTTCCTGATATGAAAGTCCGCCATATTCACGCAGCGTCAGGACGCTTCGGTTGGCTTCTGTCAGCGACAGGATGGCTCGCTGGACGGCAAAGGCGCGCTCTTTTTCTAAAAGTACGGTTTCGGGTCCGGCTATCGAGTCTGGCATCGAAAAGGTTTCGAGATCAACCAGGGGCGTTTTGGGTTCGCGCCGCAAGACATCCAGCGCGGCGTTGACCGCAATGCGATATATCCAGTTACGCAGGGATGTATCCGGTCGAAAAGAAGGCAAGTTTAACCAAGCCCGGATGAAAGCATCCTGAGCCGCATCTTCCGCGAGTTCCACATCGCCGCACATGCGATAAACCACGTTGACAACTCCGGGATTGTGGTGGCGGACAAGTTCTCCGAAGGCGTCACGATCGCCTTTTTGCGCTCTGGCAATGAGGAGCGCTTCTGTTTCTGCGTAGGGGCTTGCCAATTACTTTTCCTTTCTTTCACTTACTTAACGGAATGTACGTTGATTTTATTCGGTGGTTGTAGGAAGTATTTTTCTATTGGTTGGATATGCGCGCAAAGATAAGGCAAGCGCCGCAAAAGCTGTTGCCACAAAGATGAAGGGACTCATCAAACCCATCATCACGAAAGATGATATCAAACGGCTTGAAGCACTGGAAGCAGTAGAAGCTAAAAGATGCGGACTTGAGGAATTCAAATGCTCCACCAACGAAGAGATGCTGCAAATAATGGGGTTGGTCAAGGCAGCTTAAAATGCAAACTTCCGAGTTCTTAGAGAACTCGGAAGTTTTTTATGGTCGAGATTTTATCTATTCCCTAGGACTTGAGCCTAGAACCTAGCGGAGTTGGGTTTTAATCCTATTGAGCTACATTTTTATTATTCGACTCATGACCGAGTGGTTTTAGATTTCAACCAGTAGAAATTACTAAAAGCTTTATTTTGACTGTAATATTTTGAAAAAAATGCCAAGATCATAACGTTGCAAAATTTCTCGTAATAGTTTTACCATTTTTTCAGGAGTATCATATCCGACACGATTTACCCTTTCGATTAGTTTTTTTGCTTTATATGCAATGTCTGGGTATTTGTTATCAAAGAAAATTTGAAATTCGTTATTTTCAATACCTAGTTCAATTGCATCTAAGACATTTGACGCATAGTTTGCCATCCAAAGAAAAACTCCAATTCGATTATTTGGACCTTTAGCATTTTCAAGTTGACTAAAAAATACTGTAGTCCCTTCTTTGTAACTATCTAAAAAATCAAAACCTAATTCTTGAAGCCTTTTATGTGCAATAAGATCACCCAGCATACTATTTATTGCGCTAGCCAAATTATCGAATTCGGGTGATAAAGCTGCTAAGCCAGGGTAACCCTCTTCATCACAAACACAATGTTCTAGTTCCTCTGCAACTAAAATATCATCATTTATTTCAAGCGGTATACGCTTTATACCTATAATATATTGGCGTGGTTCAAATTCAGTTGTAGCTCGTGCGTTTATTCCCTCAGGCAATGACGAATCGCGCATCCAAAAAACTGGATGTAAGATTTTCTTTCTTCTTGAATCATAGTATTGACGAAACTTAGGTGAATTTTTCAACAAATTCTCGAGAAGTTCCCCTTCCTGATATTGTTCCGCCGTAATCATCTCGTCCTCCAAACTTTCAATGTCTTTTATTATTACCATTAGTGTTAAGAAGCTTCATTGTTCATCCTCAGCGTCTAACTGGTCGCCTTGATTCGATTGTCACTTTTCATAAATGCTTCAATATTATCAATTGGTTCGTAATATGTTATTTGGGAGAAGACTAAACCATATTTGTTATGTTTCTCCTTATTTTCAATAGAAGTTTTTCGATTTATGGGCGTTAAATGAAATGTATACACAGTTACATCTTCAAGCAAAAGGCTGGGTGGGTATGAAACTACATCACAAATCTTTCCTATAATTCGTGATTGACTATAAGTATGTATTTCATTCGTTTCGTCTCGGCTTGATACCACTCTTGAAGTGTTAATAGGGGCGTTTATTATTTCTCCGTGAGAAGCGATTTGGAAAATTTCGTTTTCAAAATAGAACCATTTATGTTCTTGGTCAATCCAAAATGAAAGTAGTTTTTGAATATCATCAAATGATGGAATAGGCAATGAAACGCTCATTAATACTACATCCTTTCACTATGTTTTTGATAAAATAGCCATTACCGTAACCGTTTGTGTCAGTAACCTGAGGTAAACAAACGTTGGTCATAGTATAAACCCAATTATTTAGAGTTTGGAATTTTATCCTTTCCATCATTCATCCCCATACCCCAACTCCCTCAACACCTCCTCCGTATGCTCCCCCATCAACGGCGGCGGGAAGCGATATTCCACGGGTGTATCGCTCATCTTCGACCAAAAAAGTGATGAGTTGGTAAAATAACGATTATGAGAACAGTCAAGGAGCAAGGAAATATGGCCACAATCCGTTTTGAAGCCAGCCTGTTTAAGATCGGCTCATGGACGCTGCTTAGGCTGCCCAAGAGCGCCAGCGCGAAGCTTCCATCACGAGGCATGACAATGGTCGAGGGAACCATCAATGGCTTCCGCTTTCAAGCTCCGCTCGAACCCAATGGCAAGGGGAGTCACTGGCTCAAGGTCGATAAAACCATGCGCGATGCATCTGGAGCAGAAGCAGGTGATACCGTAACGCTGGCGATCGAGCCAGTTAAAGAATGGCCGGAGCCCAAAGTACCAGCGGATCTAAAGAAAGCCCTCGCAGCTGTCCCACAGGCACAGAGTCTATGGAAGGATATTACGCCTATGGCGCGCTGGGACTGGATCCGCTGGATAGGTTCGACTAAGAATCCTGATACGCGTAAACGACGTATCGAAGTGACATTCTCGAAGTTCAAGGACGGAAAGCGCAGGCCATGTTGTTTTAATCGAAGCATGTGTACCGATCCCGAAGTATCGAAGAACGGGGTGCTGCTCGAGCCAGCCCCGACGAGGTAAGGACAATGGGTAAGAGAAATTATCTTATCGAGGGAGTCTCCGGCACGGGTAAAAGCTCGGTATGGCAAGAGCTGCGCCGACGCGGTTACGCAGCCATAAATGGTGATAGAGAACTGGCCTACCAGGGAGACCCAACGACTGGCGAGAAAACCGAAGGCTTTCGCCACGAACATCATATTTGGGATGTAGAAAAAGTAAGGAGGCTGGCAGCAAATCAGGACGACGAAGCCACTTTCTTCTGTGGCGGTTCTAGAAATTTCAAGCAGTTCATAGACCTTTTTGATGAAATCTTCATCCTGGACGTTGATGCAGAGACACTCAATGAACGGCTCGACAACCGTACTGATAATGACACGGGCAAGAGCAGGAGCGAGCGGGAACTCATCCTCCGTTTACACGCCACAAAAGAAGACCTACCCAACAGTGGCATCGTAATCGATGCCACACAGCCGCTTGTCAGCGTCGTGGACGAAATCCTTAGCCATGTCCGAGCTTAGAGCACAGCGCGCTGTGCCCCTTGTTGTGCAGGGATAATCGCCATAACTATTATGAGAACAGTCAAGGAGCAAGGCAATATGTCCACAATTCGTGGGGATTTTTACTGAAAAATATTTTTCTTCCTAAAATTTTAGATTTCATCGTCCTTATATCCCAACTCCCTCAACTCCTCTTCGGTATGCTCCTCCATCAAAGGCGGCAGGGCAGGCGGTCAACTCCTCGCCCAAGGCACCCCGAAGATGTGGCAAAGGTCAAAGAGTCCTATACGGGTCAGTGTTTGAAGGAGATGTTGTGAAAGCCAAGACCTCCGATGTTTTGGAAACCTCGGAGGTCTTGGAATGCTGCGCCGATGCATCGAGTTGAGACATATTTTCCCATCCATGAACCATGCTAATATGATTTGCTATTTCCTCTATATCTTCCTGGCTATGACGAAACGCTCAGTTATTGGATGAACAGACAAACTCTCGTTTTCAATAATTTGAAAATTCTCATTCGTAATCGATGCTGCTAATTTGGAAACGCTAAAAAAATTAATACTGGGGAGAATTCCTATTTTAGATAAAAGGAATATGGGAATATTCAGAAGGGTGCCGACAAAAGTCTTCTCTCCCAAGCAGGGTGTCGCAGAGATGAATACGCCTCCAGGCTTCAGCAACTGATTGATCCTATCCATAACCTGCGAGGAGTTTTCCACCAAATGCAATACGCTCAAAGTCAGAATTAAATCAAACGACTCTTTCTTCAAGCTTTCATCGAATATCGTCGCTTTCGTGAAAGCTATATTCTCTATTTTTCGTTCATCGGCTTTCCTTTTGGCAATCTCGATCATGTTTGAGGAGATATCAATTCCGCGGACATCTTTAGCCATGCTGGCGATTTCAATGGCGATTGACCCTGTCGCACATCCATAATCCAGGACGATATCGCTGGCAGTGAGATATTTTTTTGTCCTTTCGATAATTCTGAGATCGTTTTCCCCGAGACTCACGCCTGGCGTATCCCAATTATTTGCCAACCCATCCCACATCGATTCTGATTTCATGTTTTACCTCCTAATGAGTAACGCTTTGCGATGTTTGGCTTTCAGGTCCCGTCGTTATAACGACATTCCCTTTCTTATATCCTTCTTCGATGTATCTGTGAGCCTCGGAAGTCCGTTCCATCGGAAAGCATCTATCAATAACCGCTTTTATCTTCCCCGCCTCGATCAACTCTTTGACGGCATGTAGATCTTCAACACTTCCCGGAGCGATTGCACAGATCACTTTCCTGCCGCCTGTCATGGAAGTCCATAGCATTTGAAAAAGTTGTTTCATCTTGAAGCTGGCTAAAAGGTAACGACCGTTTTGCGTTAGCGAGTTTTTAGATCGTGAAAACGAACCCTTGCCTAATACGTCAAAGATCAGATCATAAGTCTCGCCGCTTTGGGTAAAGTCCTCTTTGGTGTAATCGATGACCTTGTCCGCTCCTAAAGATTTTACAAATTCCAATCTCGGGGTACCGCATACCCCAGTCACTTCTGCACCAAAGTGTTTGGCAATCTGAACCGCCGCTGAACCGATCCCTCCAGAAGCGCCGTTGATCAGGACTTTCTGTCCGCTGTGGATATTTACTTTCGCAAGCAAATTCAACGCCATGATTGCCCCATAAGGAACAACGGCGGCTTCCTCATAGGTCATATTGGACGGTTTTATTGCCAGCACCCCGTCTTCAGGCAGACAGATATACTCGGCATAAGCGCCCATGCTTTGACCAAGATATCCAAAGACCTTGTCGCCTGCCTTAAATCTTTTTACGTCTTTGCCTATGGCTTCAATTTCTCCAGAAAACTCACTCCCCAGAACGGTTGTTTTGGGTTGTTTGAGACCAAAAGATATTTTCGCCAGTAGCCAGAGGAGGAATGGCATATTGAACTCGCGAGGGGAGATCCCCTTGAAATTTCGTGCCACAAGATCCCCGTAATTTACAGATGTCGCATGGTTTCTTACGAGGATTTCATTGTCCTTCGGAGCAGGTTTTTCGATCTCCTCGAGTCGAAGCACATCCGGCGATCCATATTCAGTAAATACAATTGCTTTCATAACGTAATCCTCCAATTTATCTTGATATGTTTATGTTGTCGCGTTTACAGCGGACGAATTGAATCCTTTGACGATCAGCCATATCGCCATGACCATTTCCTGCAAAGCCAGTGGAGCCATTAAGATATCAAGACCCACGCCGAACATGGCGGACAAACCTGAGGCTAAATACAATACGCCTCCAATGAGACCCCAAACCGATATCCATCGAGGAAGGAGTTTTGATTGATGGAATAAATAATAGATCATCAGGGCGCCCAGGCTGAAAACGATTCTCAATATCGAATCCATCTGGTCGGTGGCTTTTAGCAGCAAAGCACCCAAAGTTTGAAAATGGGAAACGTCTGGAGTTCCAGCTTTTACATATTCCTGGCTTACTGTTAACAGTAATAACCAGCAGATGACCACGGCAATATACATAACAGCCTCAAGCGCCCCCCTGAAAAGAACGACCCCAAGAGCCAGGGCTTCATTGTGTCTTTTAAGAATCGGGTACAACACAACAGACATCATGGCAAGCGAAAAGCCCATCGTTAGCACAAGGAGGGATCCTGTTACGATTTGATTTTGATTTTCAGAAACTTTAATCAAGTAATTGGAATCACTTAAAATGGATCCTGTAAAAACAAGGCTTAGTATGCCTGCAACCGTCCCAATGATATATAACACGCCCACAGTTGCGGCTGTCTTTCTATTCGAGCTCATTTTTCATCTCCTTCAGGTTCATAAGAAAATACATCTTGCAGCGGTACGCCGAAAACGAGGGCAATCTTGAAAGCCAGTTCGAGGGAGGGAGCGTACTTCCCGCCTTCGATGGCGATGATGGTCTGCCGCGTCACGCCGACCTTTTCCGCCAGTTGTTCCTGAGTCAGTTCGTTGTTGTGAAACCGTAATTTCCGAACATTGTTTCGGACCTTATATTTGTCCATATTAGAACCCCTTTCGATAGAGATACAACTGCGAAAGGTCGCCAATGATTTCGGCAACGATGGAGGAGAGAATGAGCAGGCTGAACATTACGAGCGGCGGCTGACCAAAGGCAAAGCTCAGCATGGCAATCAACACCCCAATCGAAAACGTAATGTACGAAACCTTGCTGCCTTTCAGACCGATCAAGTTATCCCGCTCGTCTTCGATAAAACGCTCCTCCTGATCCGATCTTGTCTTTATGGCATGGACGATGCTGAGCAGGATGTTGGTCAGAATACTGCCAATGATGTTCACCACAATGATTGCCACGATGACAATTGCCCAAAGGCTGAAAACCTTCGCCGCGACCAGTCCGCCCGCCTGTTGCATCTGAAACAGTTGAGACAGATAGTAGACCCCGATCAGCAGGTGGCTGACCAACGAAACCGTGATGTTTTTCTCTTGATATGACATTTTTACCTCTTTTTGTATGGTTGTGGTTACTTTTTGTGTCTTTTAGTGTACATATAGTAACTCATAACATTCATAATGTCAAGTATATTTTACATTATTACGTCAAATAATCCCAAATTGGCGATTTCGCAGGCGCTTCTATGAAATACAAAGAACGGCTGTGCTTGCGCAGCCGTTCTTTGATTGATTTCTGTTCGTTCTCAACTGTCTACGCAACGCTTTATCAAGTTATGTCGCTTTGCATGACAGTAATGAGCACTTTTCCCCTAACGTATCCTTCTCTCATCTCCATATCCCAACTCTCTCAGCACCTGCTCGGTATGCTGCCCCATCAAAGGCGGAGGCATGCGGTATTCCACAGGTGTTTCGCTCATCTTCAAGGGCGAGCCGACCAAAGGCAACTCCCCAATGGTGGGATGATTCATTTTCACCAGTATCTCGCGTGATTCAGGTGCATTGTTTGAAGCGTCTCCCCGAAGAATTGACCAACCACGCCAAGCAGCACTACTCATCAGAAGATCGATAATGCCAACCGTTAGAAATACATGTCTGGCTCTTTCCAAACCGATGGAACCGAACAGCAATCCTTTGGTTTCCAAAAAGAATTATTTCTTATAATGTAACGCAACAACTCCCGAACGAAACGTTTTTGACCCGACAAGTTTTAATGTAAGGTTCTTGCCCGTTTCGAACAAGCGGGGACCTTTTCCCGCAATGATCGGGTGAACAACAAAGTGATACTCGTCTATGAGATTCCATTGTGCAACTTGCGATGCGATGTTCAGTCCACCAATGGAAATATTTTTTCCTGGCTGTTGTTTTAACTTCATAATCTCTTCTCGAAGATTTGAGTGGAGGAGCGTCGTGTTGTTCCACTCTACGCTCTTCAACATCGTTGAAAAGACAATCTTTGGTATTGAATCGAATGTACGTGCGAATTCGTTGGTCACTTTCGTTTCCGATTGATTCACTGCGACATCGTGCCAGTATGGATACATCAAGTGATACGTGTTGCGTCCGAAAATTTCAACGCCTGAATCACGCAAGAGCCCAGTGAAGTACTCGTGCAATTCGTCGTCGGCGACTACCGATTCATGTCCGCAGCAGCCGTCTATCGTGATGTTGATTGCAAAAATAACTTTTCTCATTTGTTGTTCTTCTGACATTATTTTAATCCTTTATTAACTGAAGGAAAGAGTGCCAACGCAAATATGAAGATTTCAAATGCAATGACTCTGTTCATTACCTTAACCGTTTGTGTCATTGGCTCTGAAATAAAAAATCGTTGGGCATAGTATAAACCCAATTATTTAGAGTTTAGAATTTTATACCTTCCTTCCATCATCCCCATATCCCAACTCCCTCAACACATCCTCCGTATGCTCCCCCATCAACGGCGGATGTAAACGATATTCCACAGGCGTATCGCTCATCTTCAACGGCGAGCCAACCAGAGGCAATTCGCCAATGGTGGGATGATTCATTTTTACGAGCATCTCGCGTTCACCCACAGTTGGCATGGAAAAGACCTGCTCAAAATTATTGATCGGGCCGCAGGGGAATTTATCCTCCATCAAAGCCAGCCACTCATCCACCGTTTTTGTCTCAAAGACCGGTTCGAGCAATTCGATTAGCGCATCCCGATTCTCGACCCGCGCAGAATTAACCGCAAAACGCAAATCAGTAGCTAATTCCGGTTGGCCGATCAGCCTGCATAAAATCTCAAATTGTCTGTCGTTCCCCACCGCAATCACAAACCAGGCATCGCGCGCGCGGAAGCTTTGATACGGCACGATGTTCGCATGCGCATTCCCATATCGCTTGGGGGTATTGCCAGAGATCAGAAAATTACTGGCCACATTCGCCAGCCAACCCAATTGAGAATCAAATAATGAGATATCGAGATGCTGTCCCTGCCCGGTCGATGTGCGCGCCTGCAAGGCGGCCAGGATCGCGATGATCGCATTTTGTCCCGCAAATAAATCCGCTGCAGCCACGCCCACTTTCATTGGCTCGCCTTCGGGTTCACCGGTAATGCTCATCAACCCGCCCAGCGCCTGGATCATAAAATCATAACCGGGCTTGTTACGCATTGAACCTGTTTGTCCAAACCCTGTAATGGAACAATAAACCAAACGCGGATTCAACTCATGCAGGGTTTCAAAATCCAACCCGAATTTCTTCAATGTGCCGGGGCGGAAATTTTCAACCAGCACGTCGCTTTGCAGCGCGAGGTCACGCAAAATCTTTTTGCCTTCATCGGTTTTCAAATTAATAACGATGCCACGTTTATTGCGATTGACACACAAATAATACGCGCTCTCCCCTTCCGCAAACGGCGGACCCCAGCCGCGAGTCTCGTCGCCTTCGGGCGGCTCTACTTTTATAACGTCCGCTCCCAGGTCACCAAGAACCATCGTACAATAGGGACCGGCCAGCACGCGGCTCAGATCCAACACACGAATTCCAGTTAATGGCTGCATAATTCTCCTCAATCGTCCATGTCATTGCGAGGGCTGGTGGTTGAGTAGGGCGAGTGCTTTTCTCGACCGTATCGAAACCCAGCCCGAAGCAATCTCCTCATCGTTGGGGGTTGCTTCGCACAGTGCGCTCGCAACGACATGAAACCAAACAAATATGAAACGCGACTTATATTTTAGCAAACCGCTTATAAATGCGGCAGGGTCGCTTGGATTCGCGCCCGACCCGCATCATGGGATTGCCCTGGATTCATTCGGCGCATTCGTGACGAATCCGATCTCACTGCGCCCGCGCCTGCCAACTGCCCAACCGGCCCTGCTCCACTTCCCCGGCGGATTCCTGCTGCATACCGGCCTGCCGAATCCCGGGTTCAAGGATGCGCTGAAAAAATACTCCGCCAAATGGAAGCGCAGCGACCTGCCCATTATCATCCATTTAATGGCAGATCGTCCGCAGGAAACGCAGCAAATGGTGAGAAATCTTGAAAACACTGAAAATGTGATGGCGGTCCAACTCGGCTTTGCTCCCCTGCTCTCGGACGATATTATTTTATTAAATCTGGAAATGTGCCTGGGGGAAATCCCGTTGATATTTTCGCTGCCGTATGAACAGGTACTAAGCCTGGGTCCGCGCTTGGTTCAACACGGCGCAGATGCGATCGGTCTCGTCTCCCCTCGCGGGGCCTTATATGATCAAGATGGAAAGTTGATCAGCGGGCGTTTATATGGACAGTCCTTGTTCCCGCGCGCGTTGGAGGTCGTTTCCTCGGCGGCGATGCTCGGGCTGCCCATCATCGGCGGCGGCGGCGTATGGACAAATGAAGACGCGGAGGCGATGCTCAAGGCGGGGGCCATGGCCGTGGAAACAGATGCCCGGTTATGGCTTCCGAAGGAGGCGGGCGATCAAGGCCCATCCAAATAAAAAGAGTCCCATCTCTCGACGGGACTCTTTTGGTCAGATTCGGTATTAGAGGACCACTACATCAGCGGCCTGCAAACCCTTGGGGCCTTGTTCGATGGTGAATTCCACCTTCTGGCCTTCCTGCAGGTTCTTAAAGCCTTCGCCTTTGATCGCTGAAAAGTGGACGAAGACGTCCGGGCCGCCTTCGCGTTCGATGAAACCAAAACCCTTGGTTCCGTTGAACCATTTTACCGTACCGATGACACGTTCAGACATTTTTGCCTCCTGAGCAAAAGTAAAAAAATAAGGTGACGCAGTATGTCTTTCATCGGGTGGTAAATAAAGCTACTCAAATGTTGTGCTTTGAGCATTCTTCTTGATACTTCCACAACGAAAACCTACTTGCATCCTACAAACGCAACTTTATCATGAAATTCTCATCTTGGCAATTATTTTACAGGTTCGAGCAGCATGACCGGGATGCGGCGATGCGCGGCGCGCTGCCTGTATTTTTCGTAGCCTGCATAATAGGAGACCGCCAGCTGCCAGTATTTCTCACGTTCTTCACCCTCTGTTTCGCGCGCCAGGTATTTTCCTGAGCGGCCTTTCAGATGGATATCGCATTCAGGATTTTTTTTGAGGTTATGGTATCAGCCCGGGTTGTGCTGACGACCAAAACTTGACGCAATTAGGGCGATCTTTTCGCCGTCGAACATTCCAATCAGAGGCGAGGTATGCAGCCTGCCTGTCTTTGCGCCCGCGCTTTTCAACTGAACGATACGCCAGCCTAAAAGTTCGGATATGGTGTGTCTTTCATTTGTTAATTTCAACAGCACCCCATCCAAACGATGCATGCGAGGGGCAAAGAAGGCAGTGACGGGACGCAGCATGACAAAACCATGAATGAAGCGTTGAAAAGAATTTGGTTTTTTGATCATTTTTCCAGCCAGATGGTTACCGGTCCGTCGTTATGGATTTCGACCTCCATGTGTGCGCCAAATTGACCGGCCCGTGCCGGCACACCATAACCACGCAACAACTCCACAAAGCGATCCACCAGAGGCGCCGCGATTTCCGGCAAAGCCGCATTGATAAAGGAAGGCCGGCGTCCCTTGCGGGTATCGGCATATAATGTGAATTGGGAAACGACGAGGGCTTCGCCTTTGACGTCCACAACGGATAAATTCATCTTGCCCTGTTCGTCTTCGAAAATCCGCAGGTTGGCCACTTTCTCCGCCAGGAATTGCGCCTGCGCTTCCCCATCCCCGTGACCAACCCCCAATAAAATCAACAGACCTTTTCCGATTTTGGAAATAGTCTGCTGAGCGGCGGTCACGCTGGCCTGGGAAACTCGCTGGATTAATACTCGCATAATTTGAGAATCGAAAATTGGGAGGCGGGATTCGGAGTTCAGGAAACCAATTTCGAATCCCGATTTATCGGTCTATGGCAACTGCATCGCCTCGCGCACTTCCACCATTGTCTTTTGGGCAATGGTACGGGCGCGTTTGGCGCCGTCGTTCAAAACATCCTGCACATAACCTTCCTGTGAAGCCAGTTCGATGCGCTTGGCGCGGAACGGCTCGAGATGTTTGTTCAAATTATTTGCAAACCGCAATTTGCAATCCACACAACCAATGCCGGCGGTACGGCATTCGACGTCGATCATCTCCACTTCCGCCTGTGGCGACATGATCTTGTGCATGGTGAATACATTGCACACGTCCGGGTTGCCCGGATCGGTGCGCCTCATCCGCGCAGGGTCGGTGACCATTTCCTTCACACGCTTAACCGTCTCTTCCGGCGTGCAGGCAAGCTCGATATGGTTATTCAAACTCTTGCTCATCTTATCCCTGCCGTCAATGCCGACGACCTTCAATACCTCGGTATGTTTCACCTGGGGTTCCATTAAAACCTTGGTGTTATAGCGATAATTAAAGGAACGCACGATCTCGCGCGCGAATTCAATATGAGGAGCCTGGTCGATGCCAACTGGCACAACATCCGTCTTGTAAAGCACGATATCGGCAGTCATCAGCACGGGATAGCCGACCAGTCCGTAATTGATATTTTCGGGCTGCTGGCGAATCTTCTCTTTAAAGGTGGGCAGGTCTGTGAGCTTGCCCAGCTGAGTAACCATCGAAAGATAGGTGTGCAGTTCCAGCACTTCAGGGACATGCGACTGCACAAACAGAATCGACTCTTCAGGACGAATGCCCGCCGCGAGCCAGTCCAGCGCCATTT
>Ga0172369_10001577_pt1 | contig 32767 bp, 13 predicted proteins | sample LakKiv25m_FD_114539 | JGI IMG/M metagenome (GOLD analysis project Ga0172369, IMG submission 114539) | Freshwater microbial communities from Kabuno Bay, South-Kivu, Congo - kab_022012_11.25m | ecosystem: Environmental > Aquatic > Freshwater > Lake | place: Democratic Republic of the Congo... | reverse complement strand
TTGTGTTTCCGGCCTTCGGCCGCCATGTTGCCCACGACAGTGTCTTCACGCAGCGCCCGTAACGGCGCGGCTTTGTGTTTCCGGCCTTCGGCCGCCATGTTGCCCACGACAGTGTCTTCACGCGGCGCCCGTAACGGCGCGTCTTTGTGTTTCCGGCCTTCGGCCGCCATGTTGCCGCTTCGCGCCGCCTCTGTTGGCTGGCGCCCGAGCGCGCCCGCTCCGGGTTTCCGCCCCGCGCATCCGGACACACCACTTCCGGAGCAATTCACGTGGCTTACCTTGTCCTCGCCCGCAAGTACCGTCCTGGCACCCTCGCGGAGCTGGTCGGCCAGGACCACATCGCCCGCGCCCTGTCGAACGCCATCGCCATGCAGCGCATCCCGCATGCCTTGCTGTTCTGCGGCGCGCGCGGCACCGGCAAGACCTCGACCGCGCGCATCGTGGCGAAAATGCTCAACTGCGTCACAGGTCCGACCGCGACGCCTTGCGGCACCTGTTCGCCCTGCCGCGAAATCGCTGCTGGCAACTGCATCGATGTGCAAGAACTCGACGCGGCGTCCAACCGCGGCATCGACGAAATTCGCGAGTTGAGATCTGGAGTTGGCTATGCGCCCAGCCGCGATCGCTCCAAAATCTACATCATCGACGAAGCGCATATGCTGACCAACGAGGCGGCCAATGCGTTCTTGAAGACGCTGGAAGAGCCGCCGGCGCACGTCGTCTTCATCTTGGCGACCACGGACCCGCAGCGCCTGCCGGTGACGATTCGCTCGCGGTGCCAACGCTATGATTTTAGGCGTGTACGCGCCGGTGACGTCGTCAAGCTGTTGCGTGCCATCTGCACCAGCGAGGGCGTGCAGGCCGACGACGCCGCGCTGTACCTCGTGGCGCGCGAGGGCGATGGCTCGATGCGCGACTCCCTCAGCGTGCTCGATCAGGTGATCGCCTTTGGCGGCGCCGAGATGGACGCCGAGTCCGTCGCCGCGCTGCTCGGTGTCGCCGACCGCAACCGGGCACACCAGCTGTTGCAGGCTCTCGTGACACGGGACGCGCAACTGGCCCTGCAGGCGGTGGCAGCGGCGCACGATCATGGCATGGATCTGAGGACTTTTGCGCGAACGATGGCGATGGAGGCGCGCGACTTGCTGGTGGCGCGTCTGGCCGGTGGTGCCGCACGGGATCTGGTCGATCGCGCCGAAAGCGAAATCGAAACGCTTCAGAAGCTTGCTGAAGGACTTCAGATTCCCGAGCTGGAGCGCCTCAGCCACGTGCTGCTGGAACTGGCCGAGCAGGTCGCCAAGGCGCGGCATCCACGCCTCGTGCTGGAGCTGGGCATGGTGCGCCTGTGTCGTGCGGCGCCGTTGGTCGATGTGGCGGAACTCGTTGTTCGTGTGGAGAATCTCCTCGCCGGTGGCCGCAGTTTCGGCGGCGGCGGTGGCCGACCCGGCGGCGGCAGTTCTGGTGGCGGAAGCAGTTTCGGCAGTGGCGGCGGTGGCGGCAGTGGCGCAGCGGGGCCGCGGCAGCTGCTGGCGCAGGGGCAAGAGCCGGCAACGGCAGCGGTTCGGGCCCCTGTTCCGGCTCCAGTTCCGGCACAGCCCGCGGTTTCCCTTGCAGAACCCGCGAACTGGCGGCCCCTGGGCGACGCCGACCTGGAACCCTGGCAGCGCAGCATCCGCGGCGAGCTGCAAAAGCCTGTCGTGGCGTCGCTGCTCGACAATGCCGTGATCTCTCAAACGTCAAGTGGTCGCATTCGCTTGGGTTTCTCCAGCGAGTTCTGGACCGGGCAGGCCAGGCAGCCCGAGACGCTGCGCACGCTCGAAGAGGGAGCGCGCCGGGCTTTCGCGGCGCCCTGGCACCTGGAAATCGGCGAACCGGATCCGCGCGCCCGCACGCAAAGCCCTTCGGCCCAGCGCGCTCAACGCGAACAGTTGCAGCGCCAGGCCGATGCCGCGCAGGTGATGCAGCACGATCGCGTGCGGATGCTGGTCGATGCGCTCGATGGGCAGATCGTTCGCACGGGCGATGCGCCGTCGTAGACAACGATGCAACTTCCACAAGCAATTGAGCGGCTTTCCTCTTTGCTGGCCCGCTTGCCCGGCGTCGGCGAGCGCTCGGCACAGCGGCTGGCGCTGCACATCCTGAAGCAGGAACCGGCCTACGCTGAGGCACTTGCAGGCGCGCTGGCTGACCTGCACGGCGGCGTCCGATTCTGCGAGCGCTGCCACCACCTGGCCACGGCCAACCTGTGCGGCATCTGCAGCAACCCGCACCGCGACCCGCGCCTGCTGTGCGTCGTCGAGGACGTGCCGGATCTCCTGGCGCTGGAGCGATCGGGCGAATACCAGGGCCTTTACCATGTGTTGCACGGCGTGCTGTCGCCGCTGCGTGGCGTCGGGCCCCGCGATCTGACCTTGGACGCGCTGGTGCAGCGCATCGACGCAGTGGCGCCGGCGGAGGTGATCCTGGCGACCTCGATCTCCGTCGAGGGCGAGGCGACGGCGTCCTACATCCAGTCGTTGCTGCGGAATCGCCCGGTGCTGCTGACGCGTATCGCCAGCGGCGTGCCGCAAGGAACCGATCTCGAGTACCTGGACCAGGGTACGCTGGGCCGGGCACTGCGGGCACGCCATTCGCTGCAGCGCCCTTGATCCTGATCGCCGATCGTCCACCATCCCAGAGAGTTGCAGACCGTCCAGGTTCTGACGCAGTGCGTCAGCGCGGCGGAATGTTCAAGGCGGCGGCCAACACGAGACCGCTGCGTGCGAATCCGGCAGGGCGGGCGAATTGTGTTGCTGGCCACCAGCGCCTTCCCGTATACTCCTACGCACCACGCGCGAACCGTCCTACGTTCGGCGCGCGGACTTCGACGCTCGATGATCGACTTCGATTGCCGTTCCCACCAGGCCTAAGTCCGGCGAACTCCCCGGATCTATGCAGCCAAACGACGGAGAGGGCACATGATGTTCAAGATTGGCGATCGGGCCGTCTATCCAGGCCAGGGCGTCACCGAGATTACCGGGATCGAGTCCAAGCAAATCTCGGGAAACATGGAAGTCCTGTACATGCTGCGCGTGCTCAACACGAACCGCAAGATCATGATTCCTGTGTCGAAAGTGAACTCGGTCGGGCTGCGCAAGGTCATCGGCAATGGCGAGGTCGAGCGCATCTACCGCATGCTGCGCGAGCGCACCACCCAGGCGGTCAACCAGACCTGGAACCGGCGCTATCGCAGCTATGTCGAGAAGATCAACACGGGTTCGATCTTCGACATCGCCGAGGTGCTGCGCGATCTGAGCCTGCTCAAGTACTCCAAGCCGCTGTCGTTCGGCGAACGCAAGATGCTCGATCAGGCGCGGGCCTTGCTCGTCAAGGAACTGTCGGTGGCGCGCGCGGCAGAAGAGGACGATATCGCTCAGGAACTTGAGTCGATCTTCGCTGATGGCCGACCGATCGGGGCGTATGTGAGCCAGTAGCCCGGCGGCGCCGGCGACTCCAGCAATCCATTGAAACAACTGATTGAAGCCGTGGAGAGAAGCGGCCGCTCAGGCGCCAAGGGTCCTGGCGTTCGCGGCTACTGCGCGCCGCAGACCTTCTTGGTCTTGAGGTCGAAGGCCGCGTCGAGAACTCCGAGAAACTGACCTGGATCACTGGCGTCTGCGCCCAGCAGCTTGCCGTTGCCACTGAGCGCCAAGCCCATCGAGGCCTGCACGTTGGCTGCACCGCTGATGTCGACGACATGGATGCGCACCCCGAACGGCTTGCCATCGGGTGACCGCAAGACATTGGCTGGCGGGTCTTTGGCCGTGGCCGTCAACATCGGCCGCGGATCCTGCACGCACTGCCCGCCTTTGGCCGGATCGCAGAATGTCGGACTGGCAGGGTCCTTGATGTCAGGCTGGCATGGCGTACCACCGTCGGTGCAGAAATAGCCGGTACCTTCGATCTCCGGCATGCACTGGGTCTGCGGCGTCGTGCTGCAGGTTCCACTGACGCAGTCGGTGTTTGCCGAGCAGAACTTGCCGTTGGGTTTGCCCGCGGTCAGACACTGTTGGAACGTCTTGCAGACCGTACCGCCCACACAGTCGGCGCTGGATGTGCAGCCCAGTCCCTGCGAGAGCCGCTTGGCTTGTACCCACGGCGCAAAGAAGCTGTTCGAGTTGGTCTCGCCGCCGTCGGTAAATAGGATGACGACGGTCTCGCGGCATGAGCGCGCCGCGTCCGCGCACTTGCCGCCCTGACAGACATAGTTGACATTTTGACAGCTCGCGTCGGTGGTGCACGCCTGACCGTCGATGATCACGCGGTTTCGCAGGTACTCTCCGACGTAGAACAAGGTCTTGCCGATGGGCGTGCTGCCGGTGGGGCGCAGTTCCGGGTCGACCGGCACCTTCGACTCGATGCCGTCCATCCACTTGAGAATGCCGGCCTTGGTCTTGGCGCTGCTGTTGGCGGGGAAGGGCTCGCACAGCGTCTCATTGAGATTGTCCCAGAACCAGTTCGTGGTGGCGCTGACGGTTTCCACGCCCAAGTCGCCAGACAGCTTGTCTTGCCCCGTGTAGTAGCCGCTGGCGCAGGAGGGCTTGGTCGTCGTGCTGGCCTTTTGCGGAAACCGGAACAGCAACATCTTGGTTGTCGCGTCGTCGAGCTTGGCCAGGGCCTGCTTGAACACGCTCTTGGACACGCCCATGCGCGTGCAACCCGGCGGAAACGTGGCTGCGCCGTATTCGCAGATCGGCCACGTGCTGGCGGAGACGGCGCAGAACTTGGAGCCGTCCTTCTTGACCACAGCCGAATCCATCGAGCCCGAGGAGTCAAAGACGATGACGAGGTTGCCTGGTACCGGCTGACATCCGCCACCGACACAGGCCATGCCCGGGTAACAGTTGGTGACGATGAAGCCGTCGCCCTTGGTGCCGCACGTCGCCAGCTTGATGCCCTGACACGTCTGCGTGCCCGGGGTGCAAACCGTGCTGGGGGCAACATCCGATGCGTCCATCTGTTGGATGTCTTGGGTGGGTGCAGGTTCGCCATCTTGTACGCCAGCGGAGTCGCCTGCGTTCGCGTTCGTCTCGGCCGAGTCCGGCGCCGCGGCACCGGCGTCTGTCGCGTCGGGGCTGGCTGGCGCAGTGTCGGTTCCCGCCGCACCGAACTCTGCCAGATCACTGGGCTGCACGACGTCGGCCTTGGCAGCCGGTGCCGATGGTGCGGTCGAACAGCCTGGCGTGCACTCAAGCGCGAGCGCGACCATCAAGAACAGATGAGGGGATGGCTTCATGCGTTCCTCAAGGCGCCAGGGCGCGCGCGCAACGCAGTCCGACGTTGCCAAAAGCCCCAGCCGGAAAGCCAGTGTTGCGGTTGCCGGCGCGCACTGCTTCGGCGCCGGACGTGTGACTGCCGCCGCGGTAGACGCGGTTGGTGGCGCTGGCTGGCCCCACCGGATCGACCTGGTGGGCCGCGGCAAACGGCGTTGCGTACCAGTCGCGCGTCCATTCCCAGACATTGCCGGCCAGATCATGGACGCCAAAAGGACTGTCGCCGAGCAGCTTTTGCGCGACCGCACCGACGGCCCCTGTGCCGCACCCGGCGGAGCCGTCGACCATCATGGCCCGCGTGCAGTCCGGTGCCGCCTCGCCCCACGGATAGCTGCGCATCGCCTGCGCACAGGCCGAGTCGGCTGCGGTGCTGCCGTTTTCTTCGCAGCGTCCGCGCGCCGCCATCTCCCACTGCGCCTCGGTGGGCAGATCGAAACCTGTGCCGCGCCATTGGCAATACTGTTGCGATTGCGCCCAGTTCACAAAGCCTACGGGGCTGTCGGCAAGACCCGGGTAGGTGGCGCCTGCCGCCGGTTGCACCGCGCTCGGCTTCGAACACGTGCCGGCATCGACACAAGCCTTGTACTGCGCGACGGTCGTCTCGGTCTGATCGATGAAGTACGCGGAAAGCGTGACCTTGTGCTGGGCCTCTTCGTCCAAGGCGCACAAGGCGTCCTTGCCGCTGTTGCAGCCCATCCAGAAGGTGCCGGCCGGAATCGGCGCCATGCCGGTGGGGGCCTGTACACATGTTCCCGTGTCGTTGCAGAGACCTCCAGGGCAAAGGATGCCGCCCGGTGCAAAGCCGTGCTCGCAGGTGGTGGGGCCGGTCTGCACGTCGGTGGTGCAGGGGTTGCCGTCGTCGCAGGGGGTGAAGGGTTGGGTGCAGCGAAAGCCGAGGTCGCCAAGGGCATAAGCCGTGTTCTCGCTGAGCCGTTGAGACGCCCTCAGGCTGCCGGCGTTGCTGCTGTAGAAGCCACCGCCGCGGAAGACGCGGGCGGCGCCGCTCCCCGGTCCTTGAGGATTGGCAACCTGCGCTGTGGCGTAGTAGCCCGAGTCATACCAATCCAGGGCCCATTCCCACACGTTGCCAGCCATGTCATGCAAACCAAAGGGGCTGTCCCCGGATGGCATGGAGGCCGTGACGGCTGTGGCGGTGGCCCCGCAGCCGAGAGCCCCGTTGTTCATGACAGCGCGGCTGCAGGCAGGTGTCGCCTCGCCCCAAGGATACGTTCGCATCTTCGATGGACAATCTGCATAGGGCGCTGCAGAGCCATTCTCCTCGCACCGACCACGCGCCGCCATCTCCCACTGCGCCTCGGTCGGCAGAGTAGCGCCCTTGTGCATGCAGAACGCTTGAGCTTGATCCCAGTTCACGAAATTCACGGGATTGTCCAATAGACCTGGATAGGTCGCGTACTGCGTCGGCTGTTGCGCGCTCGGCACCGTGCACTTGCCCGCGAGCACGCACGCCCGGTACTGCGCCACCGTCACCTCGGTCGTGTCCAGGAAGTAACCGCTTGTCAACGTGACCTTGTGCTGCGGGCTTTCGTTGGCATCGCAAGCGGCGTCCTTGGCGCTGTTGCAGCCCATCCAGAAGGTCCCGGCGGGAATGGCGGACATCCCCAAAGGCGCTGGCGTACAAACGGTTTCGAGGTTGCAGAGCCCTCCCGCGCAAGGCGAGCCGACAGCAAGCGGCGTGTGCGTGCAGCCGCCTTGGCCGTCGGGCGCGTCGGCGGTGCAGGGGTTGTTGTCGGTGCAGGGGGTGAAGGGGCGGGCGCAGCGGAAGCCCACGCCGGTGCCTCCGCCATTGCCCGAGGCGTCCCAGTTTCGCCGGGAAGACCTTGCGTTGCCGTCACTGCCGAAGCCTCCGCCACGCATCGGGTGGTAGATCCCGCCCGTGGGTCCGGCCGGGTTGACGTTGGGCCCTGAACCGTACCAGTCGCCTTCGTACCAATCCGCCACCCACTCCCAGACGTTGCCGATCATGTCGTACGCGCCGTCACCGCTCTTGCCCGCTGGTCGCGAACCCACGGGCAGCGTCGCCGCGCCGTCGCAGCCCGCTCCGCCACCGGCGGCGTAGACCGCACGCGTGCAGTCGATCGCATTGCCCCAAGGGTAGATGTTGCCATCCGCGCCGCCCCGCGCCGCCCTCTCCCATTGCGCTTCGCTGGGCAAGGCACCGCCGTCCCACTTGCAGAACGCGGCGGATTGATTCCAGTCCACGCAGTTGACCGGATGCTGGTCCTTTCCTGCGGCATTCCAGTTGCACTTCGCGGTCGTCGCAGGCGCCGAACATGTGCCGGCATCTACGCAAGCCTTGTACTTTGCTACCGTTACTTCATGCGTGTCCATCCAGTACGCGTCCAAGGTCACGGCGTGCTGGGGCTGTTCGTCCGCGCCGCAGTTTGCGTCGCCCGCGACGCAGCCCATCAGGAAACTGCCCGCCGGAATGCCGGACTTGCCGTCTACCTTCACGCAGCTGCCGTTGCCGTCGCAGAGGCCGTAGCCCGCGCAGCCGGTGCCGAGCACGAGCGCCGTGTGCCAGCAGCCGCCGTGGCTTGCGTCGCAGAGGTCGGCGGTGCAGGGGTTCTGGTCGTCGCAGGTGGGTGTGGTGATGCAGGTGCCGGAGTTCTCGCAGGACGTGTTGCCGAAGGCGTCGGTGCGCAGCAGCCAGGCGTCGTAGCCAATGCCCGCCGACGGCGTGATGCCGGTCAGAACAAGCCCGTCGCCGAAGACGGCCGTGCTGTTCAACCTGTCCTCGGCGCCTGCCCCACCCAAGACCTTGTGCCACAACAGGTTGCCGGTCAGGTCGATGGCGGAGATCGTGGCGTCGCCGATGGCATCGCCGGCAGGTGCCACGTGGCCGGCCAAGACGATCGAGTCGCCACGAAGCGCCATGCCGTGCCGGTTGAAGAACTCGTCGTGGGCACCGCCATAGGTGCGGTCCCAGAGGGGTGTGCCGGCAGCATCGGTGCGCACCAGCCAACCGTCCTGACCGCCGGCGCCCTTGGATTTCGTGCTGCCGACCAGCAGGTAGCCGTCGGCCAGCGCCAGGGCCTGCAACTCGTCGTCCGCGGGGCCACCGTAGGTCCTATCCCACAGCACACTGCCGGTGGCGTCGGTGCGCACGAGCCAACCATCTTGACCGCCAGCGCCTTTCGAGGTCGTCGAGCCGGAGAGCAGCAAGCCGCCATCTCCCACGGCCAGGACGCCCATCGCCCACTCATCGCCACTGCCGCCATAGTGTTGTCGCCAGGTTTCGGTGCCTTCCTTGTCCGTGCGGATGAGCCAGAAGTCCTTGGCGACCGCGGCGTACTCTGTGTAGCCCGCGAGTGCGTAGCCACCATCGCTGGTTGAGGCCAGCGCCCATGCGCGCTCGTTGCCCGCGCCGCTGTAGGTCTTGGCCCACTTCTGGCTGCCGTCGGCGTTCACGGCGAGCAGGGCGAAGTCAAAGCCTGTCGCCGCGGAGTAGGTGTAGCCGCCAGCAACCGCGCCACCGCCTTGGGTAGGCAGGGCCTGGTTCAGTACCCCATTGATCGGATACGTATTCTGCCACAGGGCCGCGCCCGCCGCGTTGGTGCGCATGGCCCAAGCTGCGCCGTTCGTGTCGCCCACCGCGAGCAGGCTGCCGTCCTCGAGCACGAGCGCGTCAACGGCCTCAAGGGACTGCGCACCGACGATGTGCTTGTCCCACAACTTGGCTCCGATCGACTCACATGTCCCGGTCTTGCACGCCGCACCCGCCGAGCAGGTTTCGGACAGGGCACAAGCCGAGCCATCCGCCAACTGCGCGTGGTAGCAGCCTGCGTGGGCGGCGTCGCAGAGATCGGCCGTGCAGTCGTTCTGGTCGTCGCAGTCTTGGGTGACCTTGGTTGCACAACTGCCTGACTCTGCACACGTGACGTTGCCGAAGAGGTCGGTGCGGGCGAACAAGCCTGCCCTGCCCACCACGGCAAAGCCGTCCGGCAAGACTGCTAGCGATTCCGCATAGCCCCAGTTGTCACTGTTCAGCGTCGTCGACCAGGAGATGTTGCCGAGGACGTCAGCGCGCGCGAGCCAGGCGTGGGCCGTGCCAGACGTCTTGCTCAGGCCAGCCAAGGCGAACCCGTCGTCCAACACGGCAAGGGCGGCCGCGCTGACAGCGGGTGCAGAGAACACTTGCTGCCACAACAGGTTTCCCGCGCCATCGACGCGCGCGAGCCAGGCACCCGTCGCCGCGCCTCCGGCAAGCGCGAATCCGTCTCCGACAACGGCGATGTCGTTGCCCCACTCGCTCTCACTGGTGCCATAGGTTCGCTGCCAGAGCAGGTTGCCTGCGAGATCCGTGCGTACGAGCCACGCATCCCCGTTGCCGGCGCCCGAGGACTTCGTCTGGCCCACAAGCGCCAATCCGTCCTGCAAGGCGACGACTGCCCTCAGCTCATCGTCCTTGACGCCGCCGAAGCGCTTCTCGACAGGATTGGCGCCTTGCGCGCCGGTGAGGACCAGCCAGCCATCTGCACCTCCGGCCGACGCGCTCGCCGTGGAGCCCGCCGCGGCGTAGCCATCGCCCAAGGCAATGAAGCTGCTGAATCCGTCGTCGCCGCTGCCGCCGAATGATGCGTCCCAGGTCTGGTTGAGATCCGGGTCGGTGTGGAAGAGCCATCCATCCGTGCTGCTCGTTGGCTTGTGGTATCCGGCGACGGTGAGGCCGTCAGGCACCGCCAGGACGCCATAGCAGCTTGCACCAGTTCCAGGGTAGACCTTCTCCTTGACGATGTTGCCCGCGCGGTCCGTTCGGCGCAGCCAGGCGCTGTACGTCGGGTCTTGACCGGCAAAGGCGAAACCATCCGGCAGGACCGCCACGGCAATCGCCACGTCAATCACGGGATCCGCCTGGCTCCACAACTTCGCCCCACTCGACCCGCACTTCCCTGCCGTGCAAACCCCGCCCGCATCGCAAGCCCCCGGCGCCGCACAAGCGACGCCGTCCAGATTCCCGTGCACGCAACCCTTTGCCACGTCGCAAGAATCCACCGTGCAAGGATTGCCATCGTCGCACCCGGCCGTGGTCTCCGTCGCGCAGGCACCGGCATCGACGCAAGTCGCATGGCCCCAGGCATCCGTGCGCACCAGCCAGAAGTCTTGCAGGCCGGCTCCTTGCGCCGTCGTGTCGCCGACCAGGGCAAAGCCGTTGGGAACTGCCGCCAGCGCAAAGAAGCCATCGCCGCCAGCAAACGTCTGCTGTTCCACCACGTTGCCGCCGTCGTCGGTCTGCGCGAAGAAGCCTGCCGCTGCCGCGATGCCCGCACCCGCCAGCGCGAAGCCCGCGGATGTCTTGACGAGGGCATGGGCCAGGAAGTCGCCCGTCAAGGCAAACTTGCGGTCCCACAGCTGGAATCCCTGGCCGTCGATTCGCAGCAGCCAAGGCTTGTCCGCGGCGCCGTCGCTGAACATGCCGGCGACGGCAAAGCCGCCGTCCGCCTCGACAAGGGCAAGCGCCTTGTCGTAGTGGACGTCGCCGTAGTGCTGATCCCAAAGCCTCTTGCCGGCGAGGTCCGTGCGCACGACCCAGAGATCGGGGTCGTTCGGATCCGTCTTCTTGGAGAACGTGTAGCCAGCCAGGGCAAAGCCATCGGCCAGCGCGACCACGGCCTCTGCCGCGTCCTCCTTGGTGCCACCAAAGGTCTTGTCCCACAAGAACTTGCCGGCCGCATCCACGCGCACCAGCCACAGATCGGCGCCGCCCGCGCCTTTGGACGTCGTGAGGCCAGCCAGCGCAAAGCCGTCTGACAGCGCGGCAATACCCCGAAAGTCATCGTCTTTTGCGCCGCCATACGCCACATCCCAGTCCTTGTTGCCTGCCGCATCCAGGTGGACCAGCCACCCATCCCAGCCGCCCACACCTTTGGATGTCGTGCTGCCTGCCACCGCAAAACCACCAGATAATGCTGCGATTCCGCGCGCTGTTTCCGACAGTCCCGCATCGATCGTCTTGTCCCACAGCGCCTGCCCCAGCGGCCCCACGCGGAGGACGCGCACATCGAGGCTGCCATCCTGCTGCTGGGTCTGCCCCGCCAGGACGACATCGCCCGCCACGGCGGTCACGGCATAAGCCAGGTCAGCTTGGCTGCTGCCGAAAGACTTGCTGAAGAAATCCGAAAATTTGGGCGTGCACACGCCGCCCGCACACGCGTCCTCGTGCGTGCAAGCGCTGCCGTCCTCGCACGCCATCGCATCTGCCTTGGCGGGATCGCTGCACGTGCCGCTCAGCTTGTCGCAAATGCCGACGGCATGGCATTGATCGCTCGCCGCGCAGACGACTGGATTGCTGCCCACGCAACTGCCGCCCTGGCACGCGTCGCTTTGGGTGCAAAGGTCACCATCGGTGCACCCCACGCCATCTACTTTGGCAGGATCGCTGCAAATCCCCGTGCTGACAGCGCAGATGCCCGCATCGTGGCACTGGTCGCTGGCCGTGCAGGCGACCGGATTGGCGCCCACGCACACGCCGGCCTGACAGGTGTCGGTCTGCGTGCACTTATCTACATCATTGCACGCAGTTGCATCGGTCTGCGTCGGGTTGCTGCACAGGCCACTCGCGGTGTCGCACAGGCCAGCCAGGTGACAGTCGTCCTTGGCGACGCACACCACCGCCGCGCCTCCCGTGCACGTGCCCGTCAGACAAGCGTCGATCTGCGTGCAGGCATTGCCGTCGTTGCAGCCCGTACCGTCCTCTGCCGGGGGGGTGCTGCAAAGACCTGTGTCCACATCGCAAGTTCCCTTGACATGGCAGGCGTCGGTGACGGTGCACGACTTGTAGGCGCTGCCGGTGCATGCCCCGCCCTGGCAGGTGTCGACCTGGGTGCAGGCGTTGCCATCGTTGCATCCGGTGCTGTCCACCTTGGCAGGGTTGCTGCATTTTCCCGTTGCCGTGTCGCAGGTTCCGACATCGTGGCACTGGTCGGGCGTCTTGCACAGGACCACGTCCGCGCCGATGCATTGGCCGCTGTTGCACACATCCGCCTTGGTGCAGGCATTGGCATCGCTGCAAGGGGCCGCGTTGTGCGCGTGTTGACAACCGCTTGATTTGTCGCACGAATCGTCGGTGCAGGCATTGCCGTCGTCGCAGCCGATGGCCGTCGCCACGCACGCCGTGCCGACACAGGCGTCGCCGCCCGTACACGCGTCGTCGTCCGTGCACGTTGCGCTGTTGGCGGCATGGACGCAACCACTTGCTGCATCGCAGCTTTCGTCCGTACACACGTTGCCGTCGTCGCAGCTCGTCACGCTGCCTGGCAGGCAAACGCCCAGGGCGCACGCGCCGTTTGCCGTGCAGACCGAGCCGTCGTCGCAAGGCGTCAGCGCCGCCAGCCACACCGAGCCGCACGTGCCATCGATGCACGCGGCCATGCTGCAGGGCAGATCCGGGCTCGGGCATTGCGCGGTGACGCAGGTCGGCAGACTGACCTCCTCCTGCACGACGTCCAACTCTGCCGCCGCATCCGTTTGCGTCGCGTCCGCGGCCGGCCCGACATCGACCTCCTCCACCCCCACACCGTCTACTTCAACGATTTCGATGCCATTGGGCGCATCTGGGGTTGCGTCGGCCGCGAGGTCAATGTCCTGCCCATCTGGATCAGCAGATCCATCCGTTGTATCCAGCAGTTGCACATCATCGCCTGCGTCCGTCTCGGCATCGACCAGCGTTGCATCCTGGGCAACGTCGAGGGGCCCTTGGCCATCGGCATCCGCGTCTGCCCCCGGCGCGGCCGTGTCGGGCGAAATTTCAGCCGCGATGGCGAGATCTTGGCCGGCATCCTTGGCCTGATCGAAAAGGCGCAGTGCGCCTTGCTCGCTGACGCAAGCCGACAGGACCAGCGCCTGTACGAGCACCAGCGTCAACGCCTGCAATCGATGGATACCCGGCATCGTGGCTCCCCTTTTCCGCGTCGCCCTCAGAACTGCCAGGCCAGCACGACGCTCTTGCCGTCGGTGGCCACGCTCGGCTGCTTGAGGCGCAGCCACACACCGACTCCGCCGGAGGCCAGGGCGCAGCCGCCGAACACGGCTGCGACGGTCCAGCGGCCGTTGATGGCTGCGAGGCGTTCGCGTGCGCCTGCCTCGCTGATGCGCGTCGGGTCGAAGGCGCGTGAACCAGCGACGCGGTAGCGATCCGCGTCGCTGTCCGTGCGACTGGCCGCAATGGCAAAGATGCCGCCAGCAATGGCAAAAGCCCCTGCCAGCCCGTACGCCGTCCAGACCGGCCAGCGCTGAGGCTCCGGCGGCGGGCCGTCATCGGCCAGCACGACAATGGGAGTTTTCATTTTGGATTCCGGCAATTGGACATCCTCGGGACGCTGCGGCTCCTGGGTCGTCGGCGCGGGCCGTGGCGTGAGCCGCTCCAGCGCGGTGCGCGCCTCGCCGGCCAGCGGGTGAGAAGCGGGCGCAAGTTGCAGGAACTGCTGGTAGCCTGTGCGCGCCGTGTCCAGATCGCCTTGGTTTTCCGCACTGATGGCAATGCCGTAGGCAAAGACGATGCGGCCCGGATCCAGCGCCAGCGCTTGGCGGTACAGCTCGACGGCATCCGTGAAGGCACCGCGATCGAAAGCCTCTTTTGCCTGTGAAGCCTTGTCTTCTGCCTGCCGCGCTTTCGACACCGGCGCCGCGGCCTTGGCCTTGGCCGATGGCGCGGCGGCGGCGGGGACGGCCAGGCAGACGCAGACCACCAAGGCGCCGAGCAGGCCGGGCCAACGACGTGTAACTGCGTGTTTCATGTAGATCCTTCGGCGTGCTACCGCGCATCGGCCGGGCACCCGGGGATGCCCCGGCGCACGCGGCAGCACAGCCGCAGTGCTGTCCGATGTTCGCACCCGCCCGCCGATTCGTCCATCGCCGCGCGCGCATGGCGTTCGCCGGCCCCGGCCCGTCGCCCCGCTGTTGCGCAGGCAGCACACGCATGCCAAGGTCCACTGCGAGGTGACAACCATGCCGGGTCTCTGCGTGCGCGCTTCCCGATGGACTTTGCCGATCCTGGGTCTGGTGTGCGCGCCGTGGCAGCTAGGCGCCGCCGAGCCGACAGAGACCTGCATCTGCACCGGTGTGGCCAAACGGCAAGATGACGGCCAGTTGCATGCGCGATCGCGCGAAGTACAGAAATGGTCGGGCGGGCGACTCGTGTCGGCGATCACCACGTGGACCGACGCTTCCGGCAAGACGATCGCGCGGCAGAGCGAACGGCATGGCGAGGCAGGCTTTGTGCCCGAGGCACGCTACGAGGACCTGCGCACCGGCGTGCTGATGGAAACGGGGCCCGCAGCGGGCGGCAAGGCCCGCCTGGCGTTCCGCGAAGGAAAAGACGCGAAAATCGAAGGCAAGATCGTGGATCCCGACGGCAAGGCTGTCGGCATGGGCGGCCTCGATCCGTTCATCCGGGCAAGCTGGGCCGACATCGATGCGGGAAAGTCGGTCGAATTTGCGATGTTGGCACCCAGTCGGCTGGAGTGGTACCGCTTTCGCCTGCGACGCCTCGGTGATGCCCAGCAGGGCGGCCGCCGCGTGGTGCGCGTCGCTGTCGAGCCGCGCAACGCCCTGATTCGCACCTTGGCGGGCGATCTGGTGTTGACGTGGGATCCCCAAGCCGGCCACACCGTCGCGTTTCGTGGCCGCGACAGTGTCGATGACGCAGAGGGCGACGCGGTGTCGGTCAGCACCAGCTACCACTGCACGCGCAGCGCAGCGGCGGAACCGGGCGCGGCGAATTGATGCTGCAGTCCATCACACTGCGCACGGTGCAGGATGCCGATCTGATCGCGCTGGCTGATCTGCTCAACCACGCCTTTGCCAGCCACGATCAGACGCTGTGGTATACGCCCGAGCTGGTGGCAAGCGCGTGGCAATGGGAATGGCAGCGTGCGGCGCTGTCGCTGGTGGCCGAGCACGACGATCGCCTGGTCGGCGCGGCGATGGTCGCCCTGCGGCCGGCGCTCCTCCGCGACGAACCGCTGTTGGTGGCGCACATCGGCCCGGTCGCGGTCGACAGCCTCGCGCAGGGAAAAGGCATTGGATCACGACTGCTTATGGCGGCAGAGGCGGCAGCACGCGCGGCCGGCGCCGATTTGCTGGCACTGGGCACGGAGGAGCGGTTTCCGGCGCACCGGCTGTACCGGCGCCTGGGCTACCGCGTCGTCGAACGCTCGCGCACCGCAATTGCCCTCTTGGATGGACGGCGCGCCGCCGTCGCCCTGGGCCATCCGTGGCTGGGCGCGGCGCTGTCCTTGTTGCAGACACGCGGCCGTGTCGATGAAGGGGTACGCTTTCACAGCGGCGCGGACGCCTTGGCGACGCAACGCGCGCAAGTCGCGCCACGCGATGGCGCTCTGCGCGAACTGCCGCTGCCGCCGCGACCGGCGATGGCGCACCATCTTGGTTTTACAGCTGAATGTGGCGATGCGGCACTCGGTGTCGTGTTCTGGCCCGTGCTCGCGCGGCCTGCAGGTCGCGAAGTCGCCATGCGTGTCGTGCAGGTGCTGTGGGCGGCCGGATCGGGACAGGCGCTCACGCGGGCGACCGACGCGGCACTGTTGCGCGCACGCGAGGAAGGCGCCGCGTCCGCCTTCGCCTTGGCCGGCGTGGCGCACCGCGTACCCCGCTTGCGCTTGCCGGGCGGCCCCATGGTGTTGCGCATGGCCAAAGGCTTGACGGATGCGGGCTCGCGCCGTGTCGCGACCCTGCGTGCCTGGGACGAGTGGGCGCCGAGTCCGTAGTCACGGGTTCGCGCTAGCCGGCGATCGCCGCAAACAAGAAGGCTTTGTATTCATCGTCTATTGCGTGCGCGCCAAGGCAATGCCGCTCAAGCTCGAGCCGCCAATGCTGACCGGTGTGCTCCAAGCATTGGCAACCAGACGCGTGTGGTAGGCAACGCCGCCTGCGATGTAGGCGACGTCGAGGTCTGCGACGCCAATTCCCAGCACCAAGGACGGTGCGCCGCTGGCGCTGGACGTACCGGGAACCGGGCTCGGCGCACTCCACACGCCTGCGGCGTAGAAGCTGGTGTACAGGCCGGCATTCGATCCGGACTTGCGGTACAGCAGCCCGCCCATGTTGCCCACCCCCACGAGGCTGGGCCGATCCGCGAGCACGGCCGCCGAGTCGACCGTCTTGCCCGTCGACCACGTACCTGCGGTTCTGATGGCGTATTTGGCAATGCTGCTGTAGTTGTCGCTGCCGTAGACCACGAAGAGGTCGTCGGTCGTGCCGACCGCGTACGCCACGCGGGGTCCGATGCTGCTCTTGACGCTGGTAGAGATCGTTTTGACCGTACCCCACACGCCCGCGGCGGAGCGTTCAATCGCGTACAGCGAGTTGCCACTGACATAGACGACCGTGGCGGTGCTGCCGGTCACGGCGATGTCGATCGGCACGGTATTCGCAGATGTCCCCACCACCTCATTGGTCGGCGCCCAGGGCACGCCGTACGCGGCGAAGAACAGGTTGCTCGTCGCGGCCGAAGTCCGGTATGCCGCCTGCACGTTGCTGCCGGACGCGGACAGACTCGGCGCGTCATTGGCCAGCACGCCTGGCACATCTTCCGGCGCCGTCCAGGTACCTGCTGGCAGCGTGCCCTCGGTCCAGTACGTTGCCTGCACTTGGTTTGTCGTGCTCTGACGCACGAGGCCAATGCCTTTGCGCGCCGCATTGACGGCCAGGGCCGGTGCACTGCCGGAACTGCCGGTGATCGTGGACTTGGACCAGGCACCCAAGCCGTCGACAAAGGAAGCGCCGAGGGAGGAGCCGGACCCCGATGCCAGTGCGAGCAGGACGGCGCACGCCCCGCAAGATCCGCCACAATCCACGCCGGTCTCGGTGCCGTTCTTGACCTTGTCGGTGCACGTCGCGGGCAGACACGCGTACTTCGCGGTAGGACCGGTCGTGCAGCCGTCCGCCTGCAGGCAGCAGACCTGCGTCGCACAATCCGAGTTGGCCACGCACGCCACGCAATTGGCCGCGTCGGGTCCAATGCCGTTGCACACCTTGCCGCCATTGGCGTTGCACAGCGTCCCGGCGGGCGCGACCGCGTTGTTGATGGGCTTGCCCGTGACGCACTGGCCAACGGTGCAGATGCCCACGGCCGCTGGCAGATCGGTGTTCATCTCCACGGACGAAACAGGCAGGTCGGCCTGGCACTGAATCTCCTGGCAATCGCCAGCCGTCTGGGGCGGCGTGGTCGTGGTCGGCGTGCCCACAGGCGCATAGGTGAAGCCGCAACTCGGAGTAGTCGATGGATTCGAGCACTTCTTGGTCTGGCAATCGGTGTTGGTCCCGGGGCAGTCGGCATCCTTCAAACAGGCGACACAGGTGCCCCAGGCGTCACACACGTGGCCGCCACCCTCAGTGCAGGTCGCGCCCGACGCGGCCTTGGCTGTGCCGCAGACGTTGGCCGTGCACGTGCGCCAGCTGCAGGTCGAGTCCGTACCTGCGCAGTCCGAGGCCTTGATGCACGCCACGCACTTGCCGGCGCCGTCGCACATCTTGCCGCCCTCGTAGCAGGTCGAGCCCGCTGTGAGTGGCGGGTTGCTCGGCGTGCCGTTGGTGCACAAGTCACTCGTGCACGCGTTGTTGTCGACGAAGATATCGGTGTTGTCGGCGGCGCTGATGATGGCTCCGCTGCCATTGCACACGTTCTTCTGGCAGTCGCCGGTGTTCTGCACACTGGTCGGTGTGCCGCTGGCGGCGTACGAGGTGCCGCAGGTGCCATTGCTGCAGAAGCGCCACTGACATTCCGAGTCCGTGCCCTGGCACGTCGATGCCACCACGCAAGCCACGCAGTTGCTGCTGCCGTCGCAGTACGCGCCGCCATCCTGGTTGCAGGTCGTGCCGGAGGCGAGCGGAAGATTCTGCGCAACGCCGCCGTTGCACGTGTCGCCCGTGCACTGCTTGCCGTCCACGGGTACGTCACTGGCCAGGATGGCTGGCGTGACATTGCCCGCGCCGTCGCACTGGTTCTGCCGACAATCCCCCGCGATCTGGTTGGCGGTCGGCGTGCCGGCCGCGGTCAAGCTGATGCTGCACTTGTTGGCCGAGCAGACGCGCTTCTGGCAGTCGCTGTCGTAGCCCGGGCAGTCCGTCGCGGTCAGGCACCCCACACACGTGCCGCTGCCGTTGCAGACGTTGCCGCTGGTCTGGGTGCATGCAGTGCCAGAGTCCGCATTCGGGTGGCTCAGCACGCCGCTGCTGCAGATGTCGTTCGTGCATTGATTCGCGTCGTAGCCAATGTCCGTGTCGTCGGCGACGGCATTCACGACGCCCGCGCCACTGCACTTGTTGATCTTGCAGTCCCCCGTGGTCTGCGTCACCGTCACCGTGCCCGCGGCGACGTAATTCATGCCGCAGTTTCCGGCCGTGCACGTGCGCAGACCGCATTCGTTGTCGACGCCGGGGCAGTCGCCTGCAGACACGCATTGCACGCAGACGCCGCTGCCATTGCACAACTTGCCGTTGTTCTGGCTGCAGGCCACGCCGCCTGCCGTCGGTGGATTCGACGGGAAACCACCGGTGCACAAGTCCTGGGTGCACTCGTTGCCGTCGACCGGCACGTCCGTGTTGAGCAACGTGCTGTTGACGCCGCCCGAGCCGTTGCAGCGATCCTCGCGGCAATCGCCGGCCGTTTGCGTCGTCAGGACCGTACCCGAGGCGGTGTTCGACAGACCGCACGTGTGGGTCGCCACACTGCAGGTGCGCTTCTGGCATTCCGTATCGGTTCCGGGGCAGTCGGCCGCGACCATGCACGACACGCACAGACCTGCGCCGTCGCACACTGCGCCACCGTTTTCGCTGCACGATGCGCCTGAGGCGAGGTTGGGGTTGGAAGGTACACCGTTGCTGCACACATCCGCGGTGCACGCCTTGCCGTCGACTGGCACGTCGCCGGGGCTGGCGACCGACTTGATGCCGCCGGCGCCGTCGCATTGCGCCGTCTGACAATAGCCGGCCGTCTGGGCCACCAGCACCTTGCCGTTGGCGCCAAGCGCGGCGCCGCAGGTACTTGCAGTGCAGATGCGGCTCTTGCACTCCGTGTCGGATCCCGGGCAATCGGACGCGTTGATGCAGCCGATGCAGACACCCGTACTGTTGCAGACATTGCCGCCGCCGACGCTGCAGGCCGTGCCCGCTGGCGCCAGCGGGTTGGAGCCCACCGGCCCCGAACACACGTCCAGCGTGCATGGATTGCCATCCACTGGCACATCTGCCGTGTCGGCGGCAACATACTGCCCGCCAAAGCCATCGCATTGGTTCTGTTGGCAGTCGCCCGTCGCTTGTGTGCCGGCCGGCGTTCCCGCGGCCACGACATTGACGCCGCAAATGTGCGAGGTGCAGGTGCGCATCTTGCACGTGCTGTCCTCGCCAGGGCAGTCCGACGGTTTGGAGCATTGGATGCAACTGCCCGCGCCGTCGCATTGGTAGCCGCCGTCCTGGCTGCACGCGGCGCCCGCGGCCAGCGGCGGATTCGACGGTGTGCCCAGCTTGCAAAGATCCGACGTGCACTGCTTGTCGTCGTTCGGCAGATCGGCATTGTCAACCACTTGAGCAATGTTGCCCGCGCCGTCGCACTGTGCCTTCTTGCAGTCGCCCGCTGTTTGCGAGGCCGTCTGTGTGCCCAACGTCGCGTTGGCCACGCCGCAGACACCCGCGACGCAAGTGGCGACCTGACACTCGTTGACGCCGTTGGGGCAGTCACTGCCCGAGAAGCACTCGACGCAGGCACCGAGGCCGTCACACGCGCTGCCGCTACCCTGGTTGCAGAACGTGCCCAGCATGGTCGCCGGATTCGACGGCACACCTGCGGTGCAAATGTCCGACGTGCACTGCTGGCCATCGACCGGCAAGTCGGAATTCAACGTGACCGTATAGACGCCGCCACCGCCATCACACCGATTCTGCTGACAATCGCCGGTGACCTGCAGTGTCGCGACCGTGTCGACCGCCACGTTGGTGTAGCCGCACTTGCCCGCGCTGCAGGCCGCCAGCCGGCAACCCGTGGTGTCGCCGGGACAGTCAGCCGGCGTCGTGCAGCCGCCACAATTGCCTTTTCCGTCGCAGACTTGGCTGTTGTTCGTGCCGCAAGGAGCGCCAACCTCAGCCGGATCATGGGTGGGCGTTCCGGCACTGCACGCGTCGATCGTGCACACGTTGCTGTCATCCGAGGGATCATTGGCAACCGCTACCGCCGCCGCGCCGCCCGCACCGTCGCACTGATTCTGTTTGCAGTCGCCGGCCGTCTGCTGCGCCAGCGCGGTGCCGAGGGCGACGAAGTTCCAGCCGCAAGTTCCGCTGTTGCAGGTGCGCGTCTTGCACTCGGTGTCGGTGCCGGCGCACTGCGAGGCGCTGATGCACTGCACGCAACTGCCCGCGCCGTCGCAATACGCGCCGCCAGCCTGGCTGCATGCCGCGCCGGATGCGAGCGGCGAATGGCTCGGCACACCGCCAGAGCAGAGGTCCGCGGTGCACGCGTTGCCGTCCGAAGGCACATCCGAATCCAGCGCCGCGCTGATGATCGCACCAAAACCGTCGCATTGGTCCTGCTTGCAGTCCCCGGAGACTTGAGAGGCGGTCGCCGTCCCAGCTGTCACGTTCACCATGCCGCAACTGCCCAAGTTGCACGCCCGCACGCTGCATGGCAGGTCCGAGCCCGGGCAGTCGCTGGGCGCCATACAGGCGACGCAACTGCCGCTGCCGTTGCAGACGCCGCCGCTGCACGTTGTGTTGGAGGGGCTCGCGGGGTTGGACGCGACACCGTTCGAGCACAAATCCAATGTGCACGCATTGTCATCGACGGGAATGTCGCTGTTGAGAATGGCCTGGATCACCGTGCCGGCGCCGCTGCATTGGGACTCATGGCAATCGCCTTTGATCTGAGACAGGACGGCGGTACCCACGGCCGTGTACGACCAGCCGCAGGCGCCGGCCGTGCAGGTGCGCTTGGCGCACTCGGTGTCCGTACCGGCGCAATCGTTGGCGGTGAGGCAGTCCACACAACTTCCGGCGCCATCGCACACGACGCCGCCACCCTGGGTGCACGCGGTGCCTGCGGCGACTGGCGGGTTGGAGGGCGCATCCTCCGTGCACAAGTCCAACGTGCAAGCCTTGTCGTCGCCCGGAATATCGCCGGGATCGGTCGCTGTCCTGGTCCCGCCCGAACCATCGCACAGCACGGTCTTGCAGTCGCCGGCCGTCTGCGTCGCGACGGGTGTGTCAGCCGGCGTCAAGTTGTAGCCGCACGCATTGCTGACGCAGGTTCGCTTCTGGCAAGCGGTATCCATGCCGGGACAGTCGCTTGCTTGGATGCACACGACGCAGGTGCCGGTGCCGTTGCACACGTGGCCGCCACCGTCGCTGCACAGGGTGCCGGATGTCGCGGGTGGATTCGAGGGGAATCCCGCGTTGCACACGTCCGCCGTGCAGGCAATGCCATCGACGGGCACGTCCGTCGCGTCAGGCAAGGTCGCTGGATTGCCTTGGCCATCGCATTGGTATGTCTTGCAGTCTCCCGGCGTCTGCACGCCAATGGGCGTCCCGAGCGGTGCAAGGACGACGCCGCACACGCCTTTCACGCAGGAACGCGTCTTGCAGTCCGTGTCCGCGCCGGGGCAGTCCGTCGCCGCGAGGCACTGCACGCAAAAGCCGTTGCCGTCGCATTGGGTGCCGAGGCCCTGGCTGCACGATGTCCCGCTCTCGAGCGGCGGATTGGAGGGCACACCCGCGTTGCACAGGTCCTGCGTGCACGCCTTGCCATCGGTGGGAATGTCACCGTTGTCGAGGATCGTCGCGACGTTGCCCTGGCCGTCGCACAACTTCTTCTTGCAGTCGCCCGTCGTTTGACCCGCCACGAGTGTGCCACTGTCGACGAACAGCGGGCTGCACGCGTTGTTCGAGCATGCTGGAATCTGGCAGGCATTGGCCGCCGCTGGGCAGTCGGCCGTGCTCAGGCAACCCACGCAGATGCCTTTGCCGTCGCAGAGCGCGCCGCCGTTGTCGGTGCAGGGCGTGCCGGTCAGCGCGGCCGGATTCTCCGGCTTGCCGGCCGTGCACACGTCATACGTGCAACCGTTGTTGTCGACATGCACATCCGCGGTCAGGCCGACGCTGACGAGGTTGCCCTGGCTGTCACATTGCTTCTGCGCGCAATCGCCCACGACCTGCGTAGCGCTGGGCGTGCCGGCCGCTGCCTGGGCAACGCCGCACTTGTTGGCCGTGCAGGTCCGCCACTTGCATTCGGTATCGGCGCCCGGGCAGTCGCTCGGCGCGACGCAGACCACACAGGCGCCTTGGCCGTCGCACAATGTGCCGCCGTCCTGGCTGCAGGCGCTGCCGCTGGCCATCGGTGTGTTGGCCGGTACGCCCGCGTTGCAGGCATCGAGCGTGCACGCATTGCCATCGACGAACACGTCGCTGTCCAGCGCCACGGATGCAACATTGCCAAAGCCGTCGCATTGGTTCTGCTTGCAGTCGCCCGCCGACTGCGCTGCGACGACCTTGCCGATGCTGGCGAGAGCGAAGCCGCACAGGCCCGCGCTGCAGGTGCGGGTCTGGCATTCGTTGTCGCTTCCTGGGCAGTTGGCCGCGTCGAAACACGTGGCGACACAAGCCCCTTGCACGTTGCACTGGATGCCGCCGTTCTGGCTGCACGCGGTGCCGACCGCGACCGGCGTGTTGGCCGCGACTCCCGCGTTGCAGATGTCGGTCGTGCACACGAGGCCGTCATCGGGCAGATCGCTGTCCAGCACTGCCTGCTTGATGCCGCCCGAGCCATCGCATTGCGCCTGTTTGCAGTCACCGGCGATCTGGTCCGCCAGTACGGTGTCCGCCTGCACCAGCGATACCCCGCAGGCATTCGCTACGCAAGTCCGCTTGCCGCACGCATTGTCCGTGCCAGGGCAGTCCGTTGCTACGGCACACTCGACGCAGACGCTGGCGCCGCCACAGTGGCCGCTGGCGCAGTCTTTGGCTTGCTTGCAACCGCCGCCGTTGGCGCAGCCGATGCAGTTCGAACCGCCGCAATCCACACCTGATTCATCGCCATTTTGCTTCTTGTCCGTGCAGGTGATCGCCGTGCAGGTCTTGCCATCGCCTTCGAAGCCGGCCTTGCACACGCAAGTGGGCACCAGCGTGTCGGTGTTGGTGCAATCTGCGTCCGCCGCGCACGGATTGGCCGTGCCGCAGCTGTCGGGAGCGGCCAACGTCAACGCCGTGCTGTCCGCCGCAGGCCCCTTGTCCGTGCCGTCGCTGGCCGCGGCGCGACATGCCAGTGAATCCCCCTTCTTGAGTACGGCGCCATTGCCCGTCGGATCCAGCGTTGCCAGCGCCACCGTCGCGCCCGTCACGCCGGGAGCGATCGCGCCATTGACCAGCCACACATAGCTGTACGTGAGCGAATCGCCATCCGCATCGGTCGCCGGCGTCGTCACCGAGCACGTCGCCAGCGAAGCCAGATCGACGGCCGTCGGCGCAACCGCCACGGCCGGCGCGGTCGGGGCGGTGTTGGCAATCGTCACCTCCGCGACGCCATCCGGACTCTTGGCATAGGGATCGGCCGCCTGCGCATGCACCGACCATGTTTCGCCTTTCTTCGCCGTGCCCGCCGCAACTGTCGTGGTCTGGTTGCTCGTCGCCACACCGTTCTTGAACCAATGCCACGCGTAGGTCAGTTCGCCCGGCGCACGATCCGGATCGACCGCATCGACGGCGATCGAGGCCGTCAACACATCGGTCGTTTTCGGGCTTGGCGGTTGGATCGCGACGACCGGCGCACCTGGGGCCGTGTTGACGAGCAACTCCATGGTCGCAATGCCACTTTTACCGTCTGGATCCGTCGCTGTGGCCGTCAACACCTGCACGCCCAGGGGCAGCGCGGCGCTGTCGAATGCCGAAATCCCCGTCGCGCTTGCCTTGCCGGAGTACAGGGGCGCCCCAACCAGATTGCTCGTCCACACCACCGTCAGGGTCTCGGGAGCGTCATCCGGATCGACCACCAGCGCCTCGAAATGTGTGAGCACACCATTGCTCGAGATTTCACTCGATTTTGGCGACTTGATGATCACGACAGGCGCCTGATCGACGGCAACGTCCGCGGCGTCGTTCGCGGCACCATCTGCGGCCACGTCCGGTAGTGCATCGGCTGCCCCCAGATCTGTCGCGTCGGCGAGCAGATCATCGGCGACGTCCGGCAGCGCATCGATCGCCACATCCGCCGTGTCTTCAAGGGTTTCGGTTGCGTCCGGGACCGCGTCGATCGCCGCATCCGCCGTGTCTGCCGGCGTGTCAGGTGCGAGATCGGCCAGTGCGTCGGTGCTGGCTTGGCCACCATCCTGCTGCGCATCGGCAAGGCCATCGGCCGGAATGTCGGCCGCAACCGCATCACCGCTTGTGTCCTGGCCAGGATTGCCGATGCCCGCATCGGTTGAACCGTCCGACGCGACCGGCGAGGTGCACGCCAGTACCGCCAGCACGCACACCAGCCATGCATGTCGGCAGAATCGTGGCAACAAGTTGCAGCCCATGAACCACCCCACGTGGGAGCTGCGCGACCCGGTTGGTCCGGCTGATCGCTCCCAAGCGCCAAGCCTAGTGATTGCGCTGGGAGTTGCAACCGGGGAGTTGCGCGTGCCACCCGCAAACACGAATCTCAACGGATGGACAGGTCGGAGTCGGCCGGCTCCTCAGCGCCCAAAGGGAATGGTGATGCCGATGCTGACCGCGTGATCCTGCGGGCGGTAGCCGACGACGATGGGAACTTTCTTGAATTGCACGCCAGCCTCAATCCAGCCACCGCGATCGCGATCGGAAAGGCCTGGCATGCCCTTGTCCTCGTAGCCGTATTTGCCGCCGGCGATGATCGACAAGTCCTTGCCCACTGGATAGGCGCCGAGGACTTCGGTGACGTTGCCGCGCAGATCACCGCCCTTGAACGTGGTGTTGCTGGTGCCGCGCAGTTGGAGTTGACCCAGCGCCGTCTCGACCATGACGCCCAATTCGTCCGTCGGCGCACCGTCGGCGTAACTGCGCTTGTAGTCCACGAGGAAGGCTTCGAACTTGTCTTTGCTCTGGAAACCGAACTGGACGGCGAGTTCGGTCAGCTTGGCGTCGCTCAGAGAGAACCCCGCGGAGGCCTTGGCGTGCCAGTCGCCCTTCTCGATCGAGCCTGACACCGTGCTGCTGCCTTGTTGCCTGAGCAGTGCATCCAACTGAATCTTCAGGTCGCCAGGCGTCTGCAGCGTGCCGCCCAGGCCAGCCGATGCGCCATTCTGCTTGTCGTAGCCCAGCGAACCATGCACCGACGAGCCGCCACCCAACTGTTGCTCGCCACTGAGTGCCAACCTGGCTTCCTTGCTCGCGCTGTCATAACCGACGCTGCCGTCCAGTTTGCGCTTGTCGTCGGCGTAGGCCAGGCCCATGGTGGCGGTTTGTGCCGATTCGCCGCCCTTGCGGCTGGTCTCGACGCCCGCGGTGAGCGTCGTGTCCGCGCCGATCTTGCGCAGCGTGCCCGTGCCGATGGTCAGATCGCCTGTCGCCGCGTCGAATTTTGCGTCGGCCGTGACGTTTTGCGTCTCATCGCCGACCTGGACGTGGACTTCGCCGACCGTGGTGTTGGCGCCACCGCCCCGGCTGTGCTCGAGACCCGCAGCAGCGGTGAATCCCTTGCCTTTGTATTGCGCGCCGGTCTTGACGGTCAGCACCTCGCCGGTCACGGTCGCTTCTCCGGTCAACGATTTCGTCTCGTCACCGACCTTGCCGCTGATCGCGTGCGTGTCCGCTTTGCCGTCCTCACCTTTCTCGAATTTGTAGGTCAACGCGGCATCCACATCGCCTTTCTGGTAGGTGACACCCAAGTGCGCACCTTTCAAAGCGATATCGCGAATCTTGTTCAAGCTCGCGCCGACATCGACGCTCGTTGCATCGCCCAGCTTGAACTTGTGCGCCAGCTGCGGCAGGGCGACGTTGCCCGCGACCGCTCCCGCGGCGGCGACCAGCGCCAAGGTCACCACCGCACCCGGATGCCCCTCAAACCATTGGCTGATCTTGGCGCAAAACGCCTTGCCGTCGTCGGTCTTGAGCCACTGCTCGGCCGCACCCTTGGCCCAATCGGCCAGCGCGCCCGCGAACTGCTGCACAGCAGCGGCCTCGGCCGCCTCGTCCATCGCCTGCAGGCCACCAATCGGTTGGATGGCGCCGATGCCCGCCTTGGCCGCCGCATCGAGGCCCTGGCTGCCGTAGCCCATGATCTTGTCTGGCGAAAGCTCCTTTGACACGACGTCGAACAGCTTGCCGCCGATGCATTCGCCCAGCAGCGCGGTGTAGCTCTGCCGCGCGGCCTCTTGACGCTTCTTCTCTTGCGCTGCGGGATCGGGCGGCGCGACAGCTGCCTTGCCATCCGCGTAGTTGGCCGTCGCCGGGTCGCTGGGAGCCTTGGGCGCATCCGGCGCGACGGCAGCCTTGCCTTCGGCGTAGCTGGCTGTCGCAAGACGCGCAACCGGTGAAGTTGGCACAGGACCAGGTGGACGCGGCGCCATGGCCGGCGTTGCGGCCGTGGCCGGGGTCGATGACGTGGGTTCGAAGGTAGGCATGGGTCGACGATGCCTGTGGACAGGTCGGCGGTCAAGGCGATCGGCGTACGCAGCGGCGCGGCGGGGACCCGAGGCCCCACCCCGATCAGGCATGCAAGACCAGGCCATAGTTGCGCGCCACCAGCCTCTCGCGCAGCCACGCCGGCAAGAGCCGCGCGAGCAGCCCCATCACCCGTGCCAGCCGGCCCACGGGCTGGCGCGCTGGCGGATGGCGCCGGTTCAGCAGCCTGGCCACAACTTGCGCCACACGCAGCGGATCGTCGCCGCCGGTCTCCTGCGTCTGTGCCGCGGCCAGGCAGGTCGCGACCTCGCGGGCGTACGGCGATCGGGCTGGCGCCACGACTTCGCGGGCCTGCGTGAACCCGGTCGCAAAATCGCCAGGCTCTATGCAGGTGACCGCCACGCCGTGCGGCGCAAGTTCGATGCGCAGGGCATCGCTCAGCGCCGCAATCGCTGCCTTGGTCGCCGAATAGTGCGCCTGAAACGGCAGCGCCAAACGCCCAGCGAGCGAACCAATCCAGATGACGCGACCGCGACGCGCACGCAGCAGCGGCAACAGGCGCCGCGTCAGCTCCAGCGGCCCACACACGTGCACCGCGAATTGCCGCGCCACGGCCTGCGCGGGCACCTCTTCAATGGCACCGAAGATGCCGAATCCCGCATTGTTCACCAAGGCATCCAGGCCGCCCTGGGCCTCCATGGCATGCGCCAGCGCCTCGCGATCCGCGGCCGAGGTCAGCTCGAGCGGCAGGTAGCGCAGGGGCAGCCCCTGTTCTTGCGCTTCGCGCGTCAGCGCCTCGGCGCGCGTCGCCGAACGCACGGTGCCGATGACGCGAAAACCGTGCCGCGCCAGGTGCTGGGCAATGGCCAGGCCGAGTCCGCTTCCCGCACCGGTCACCAGCACCGAGCGCAGCTCCATCTTGCCTCCTCGCGTGCGCCGCGCACCGGACACGCGCCAGACCCGTTCCAACATGCTAGCATTGCAGCACTTTCTACACGTGCACTTGCGCCACCGGCATCTCGGTCTCTTGAGGCGGTTCGGCAAAGAGATAGCTGAAGTCCATCTCGGCTGCCTCCGGCAAATGCGCCGGATCGACGTGCGGAATCGGATAGCGGTGCGCCAGCACGGCGAAGGCGTCCAACGCCTCCTGCAGTTGCTCGGTCGTGTGTGCCGGTGTCACGCTGGTCCGGATGAGCGCCTGGCCAAGCGGCACCGCCGGAAACACCACCGGAGTCGTGAACACGCCGAGCTCCAGCATCTCCTGACACAGCCGAAAAGCCAGCGATTCCGAGCCGATGAAGACTGGTTGGATGGGGTGGTTGCTGTTCATGTTCCAATAGCCGAGACGCACGAGACCTTCGCGGTAGAAGTTCACGTTCTCCCATAGCTTCTCGAATATCGACGCGTCGTTGCGCATGACCTTGAGCGCGCCGCGCGCCGCCGCCGCCTGCGCCGGAGCCAGCGCGGCCGAGAACATCAGCGTGCGCGTCTTGTGGCGCAGGAAATCGACGACGCGTTTCTCGCCGGCGACAAAGCCTCCCATGCTTGCTAACGATTTCGAGAATGTGGCGAACAAGATGTCGATTCCGTCTGCGACGCCCTGCATGTCGGCCGTACCGCGCCCGCGCAGGCCGTGCACGCCGAAACCGTGGGCGTCGTCGACGTAAAGGCGAAAACCGAAGCGGTGTTTCAATGCGACGAGCTTGCGCAGGTCGGTGACGCGACCCGTCATCGAGAACACGGCATCGGTGACGACCAAGGCATTGGGCCAGGCCGTGCGTTCCGAAAGCTGGCGCTCCAGATCTTCCGGCCCGGAAAAGACCCGCGGATGCGCGCGCGCGAGGCGGAAACCGTCGATGAGACTCGCGTGGTTCTCGCGCTCCGAGAAGACCACGGTGCCATCGCCCGCGGCCAAGATGCCCAGCGTGCCGGCGTTAGCGAGAAAACCCGACGAGAACACCAGGGCCGAATCCTTGCCGACGAATTCGGCGAGTTCGCGCTCGAGCGATTCGTGCAATTCCAGGTTGCCATTCAAGAAGCGCGAGCCGGTGCAGCCGGTGCCGTAGCGATCGATGGCCTCGTGCGCCGCGCGCAGCACATCCGGGTGGTGCGTCAGGCCCAGGTAGTTGTTGGAGCCGAGCATGATGACGCGCTTGCCGTCGATCGTGACCACCGGGCCGTCCGAGGCAGACAGCACACGAAAGAACGGATAGCAGCCCGCAGACTTGATGAGTTCGGCGTCCTGGAAGGCGTAGCAGGGATCGAAGACATCCATCGGGAACCCTCCTCGGCAAGGGTGCGCGGCGGCGCACGACGCGCAAGCGTCAAACGCGGTCATCTCGGACTGGCGCAGCAGGATGGTGGCAGCCTAGCAAAGGGCGCCCGCCAGGTGCGACCGTGGCCGTGGCAGATCGGCGTTCTTCTTACACTTGTGCAGATCGTCCGCATCCATGGATCGCTGGCCCGACTCGTGCGTCAGAAGTTCCAGACCGCCCAGCGACCTGGGCGAGGAGTCCACCATGCGCGCGATCGTCTTCCTCAGTCTTCTCGTGCTCGGCAGTTGCGCTTGCGCCGCGCCGGGCTACTCGCAATCCGAGCGTGCGGCCTATGGTGCATGGCGCTTGGAAGCGGTTGATGCATATGGCAGTCCGCTGCCCACCTTCGAGCGCTCGGGCCGCACGTACATCCTCGGCGAACAAGGCCAGCGCTACCGGCTGCGCATCACCAATAGCTCGCCACGCCGCATCGAAGCGGTGATCTCGGTCGATGGCCGCGACGCCCTCGATGGCCGGCCGTCGCGCTGGGAGAAATCGGGCTACGTCGTCGGCCCGTACGGCCAGGTCGTCGTGGATGGCTTTCGCCTGTCGATGCGGGATGTCGCAACGTTCCGCTTCTCCAGTGTCGCCCGCTCCTACGCCGCGCAGACCGGCGACGCGCGCGCCGTCGGCGTCATCGGCGTGGCCGTGTTCGTCGAACAGCCGCCGCCACCGCCGCCCCGCTATGACCCGCCGTACGTGCCGCGGCCGCAGTACACGCCGCGCGACGATCCGGCCGACGAGGCCGCCGCTTCGGGCAACACGGCGGAGGCGAAATCGCCGCCGCCGCGCGCCGCACAGCCGCCAGCGCCATCAGCCGGTGCCTCGGCCAAGCGGCAGCAGGCCTACGGCGACCGCCCTGACCAGGAGCGGCCAGGTCTGGGCACGGAATTCGGCGAGCGGCGCCATTCTTGGGTGCAGACGACGCAATTCCGCCGCGCGCACAGCCAGCCCGATGGCATGCTGACGTTGCGCTACAACGATCGCGACGGTCTGCTGGCCCTGGGTATCGCGCTCGAGCCGCACCGCCACCCGATGGACGAGGAACTCTGGCGGCGCGAGACGGCGCGGCCGTTTGGCAACCAAGGGTTTGCGATGCCGCCACCCGGTTGGCGCTAAGGGCCTGTGACGGCAAGACTCAATCGAGTCGTTGTCATAGAAGTCGCCGCGACTCCGCATCGGTGAGCTGGGCGACCAGACAAGAATTTCGTCGCAAGCTATTCTGCGACAGCCGGGCCTTGGCCTACGCAAACCCACCCTGCACTGGGTCGATGCGGAACGCGGCCAGCTTGTCAAAGCTCAGGTACGTGTAGATCTGCGCGCTGGTGGCCGCGAGTACGCCGCTGCCTTGCAGATACTCGGCCACGCTGGGAATGTGGCCCAACCGTGCGCACATCGCCGCCAGTTCCGCCGAACCCAGGTACACGAACGTATCCTTGCCCAAGCGGTTGGGAAAGTTGCGCGTCGAGGTCGACATCACCGTCGCACCTTCGCGCACTTGGGCCTGATTGCCCATGCACAGCGAGCAGCCCGGCATTTCCGTGCGTGCGCCCGAGGTGCCGAACACGCCGTAGATGCCTTCCTCGGTCAACTGTTGCGCATCCATCTTGGTCGGCGGCGCGACCCAAAGCTTGGCCGGCAAGTCGCGCTGGCCATCGAGGATCTTGGCCGCCGCACGGAAATGGCCGATGTTGGTCATGCACGAGCCGATGAAGACTTCGTCGATCGGCGTGCCGGCGACTGCCGAGAGCGTCTTGACGTCGTCCGGATCATTCGGGCACGCCACGATCGGCTCGTGGATGTCTGCGAGATCAATCTCGATCACCGCCGCGTACTCGGCATCCGCGTCGGCCTTGAGCAACTGCGGCTTGGCCAGCCACGCCTCTTGCGCCGCGATGCGCCGCGCCAGCGTCTTCGGGTCCTGGTAGCCCTTGGCGATCATCCACTTCATCAGCGAGATGTTGCTCTGGATGTACTCGGCAATCGGCTCCTTGTTCAGGTGCACCGTGCAAGCGGCCGCCGAACGCTCCGCCGACGCGTCGCTCAGCTCGAAAGCCTGCTCCACCTTCAGATCCGGCAGCCCTTCAATCTCGAGGATGCGGCCCGAGAACACGTTCCTCTTGCCCTTCTTCTCGACGGTCAGGAGGCCCTGCCGGATGGCGTACAGCGGAATCGCATTGACCAGATCGCGCAGCGTTACGCCTGGTTGCATCTTGCCCTTGAAGCGCACGAGCACGCTCTCCGGCATGTCGAGCGGCATCACGCCTGTCGCCGCGGCAAACGCCACCAGGCCGGAGCCAGCCGGAAAGCTGATGCCGATGGGAAAGCGCGTGTGCGAATCGCCGCCGGTGCCGCAGGTGTCGGGCGTCAGCAAGCGGTTGAGCCAGCTGTGGATCACGCCGTCGCCGGGCCGCAGCGAGACGCCGCCGCGCGTGCTGATGAACTCCGGCAATTCGCGGTGCATCATGACATCGACGGGCTTGGGGTAGGCCGCCGTGTGGCAGAAGGACTGCATGACGAGATCGGCGGAAAATCCAAGGCAGGCCAGATCTTTGAGTTCATCGCGCGTCATCGGCCCGGTGGTGTCCTGGCTGCCGACCGACGTCATCTTGGGCTCGCAGTAGGTGCCGGGGCGGACGCCCTTGCCTTCGGGCAGACCGCAAGCACGCCCCACCATCTTCTGGGCCAGCGTGAAACCTCGCTTGGTGTCCGCTGGGTTCACCGGCAGGCGAAACAGCGTCGAGGGCGCAAGGCCCAGCGCTTCGCGCGCCTTGCCGGTCAGACCGCGGCCGACGATGAGCGGAATGCGGCCGCCGGCGCGCACTTCGTCGAACAGCACCTCGCTCTTGACGGTGAACTGCGCGACGACCTTGCCGTCCTTGAGCGCCTTGCCCTCGTAGGGCCGCAGCTCGATGGTGTCGCCCATGTTCATCTGGCTGGCGTCGAGTTCGATCGGCAACGCGCCCGCGTCTTCCATGGTATTGTAGAAGATCGGCGCGATCTTGGAGCCCAGGCACACGCCGCCAAAGCGCTTGTTCGGCACGTAAGGAATGTCCTCGCCGGTGAACCAGAGCACGCTGTTGGTCGCTGACTTGCGCGAGGAGCCGGTGCCGACCACATCGCCGACGTAGGCGACCAGATGGCCTTTGGCTCGCAGCCCTTCGATGAAGGCGACGGGTCCGCGCTGGCCATCTTGCTCGGGCGTGATGCCGTCGCGCTTGTTCTTGAGCATCGCCAGCGCGTGCAGCGGGATATCGGGGCGGCTCCACGCATCGGGCGCCGGCGACAAGTCGTCGGTGTTGGTCTCGCCGGTCACCTTGAACACAGTCAGCGTAATGGAAGCAGGCACTTCCGGCCGGCTGGTGAACCACTCGGCATCGGCCCAGCTCTGCAGCACGGACTTCGCGTTGGCATTGCCCGCCAGGGCCTTGTCCTTGATCTCATGGAACTGATCGAACACCAGCAGCGTCTTTTTCAAGCCTTGTGCGGCAACCTTGCCCACGGCGGCATCATCCAGCAGCGCAATCAGCGGGCTGATGT
>Ga0172369_10001576_pt1 | contig 32768 bp, 40 predicted proteins | sample LakKiv25m_FD_114539 | JGI IMG/M metagenome (GOLD analysis project Ga0172369, IMG submission 114539) | Freshwater microbial communities from Kabuno Bay, South-Kivu, Congo - kab_022012_11.25m | ecosystem: Environmental > Aquatic > Freshwater > Lake | place: Democratic Republic of the Congo... | reverse complement strand
CCTCTTCTTTTACTCGCTTGAGAATTTGCTCTTTCATCTCGTTTGAGATTTTAAACGCTTTTTTCATATGTTTCTAGTTTAGTAACACATGGAGAAAGTGTCTAGTGTTTGGGGTACCTTCCACCTGGTATAAAAATACCAGGTCTCTTTTTTTATAAAAAATATATAGCTATTTTTATTCCAATACCGCCTTGATTCTTCTGACACCAGAGCTGCTACTTTCTTCTTTCAGAATCTTGAAATGGCCTAGGGTAGAAATATTTTCAACATGGGGCCCGCCGCAAATTTCATAGGAGAAAACCTGGTCGCTCTCGCCAATCTTGTAGACCTTGACCTCTTCGGCATATTTGGAATCAAAGACACCCATCGCTCCCCTGGCCTTGGCCTCGGACAGCGGCATCTGCTCACAAACTACCGGGAGAGACTTTTGAATTTCGACATTAACCATATCCTCCACTGTTTTGACTTGTTCTGGAGTCATCTTATCCGGATGAGAAAAGTCCAGGCGCAATCTTTCCGGCGTAATATTACTGCCCTTTTGGACGACGTGATCTCCCAGCACCTTTCTGAGGGCCGCGAGCAACAAATGGGCCGTGGTGTGTAATTTAGTGGTTTCTACACCGGAATCGGCCAAACCGCCCTTAAACTTTCCGGCGGAAGCGGTGCGTGAAAGATCTTGGTGCTTTTTGAGCTTAGCCTCAAAAACAACTCGGTCTACTCGCCAATTATTTTCCTGAGCCAATTCCTCAGTCATCTCCAGCGGAAAGCCATATGACTGAAAGAGGTTGAAGGCATCCAGTCCGCTCACCATGCCATCTTGCGGAGTCAGCTTAGCAAATTTTTTCAAACCATTTTCCAAAGTGCGATTAAACTTAGCCTCTTCTTTGTTAAATTGCTCTAAAATAAATGATTGGTTCCGCTTCAGCTCACCATAGACATCCGCATAATTATCAATCACTAGTTGAGCAATAGCGGCAATCCAAGTTTCATTCTTGATGCCTAACTGTCGGCCATAGCGAATTGCGCGGCGCACTAAACGACGGACGATGTAACCCTGGTCGGTGTTAGAAGGAGAGATTCCTTTGTTGTCACCGATGATAAAAGTGGCGGCCTTCAAATGATCGGCCACGATGCGCATCATCTTGGTGATTTCCGGAGTACTGTTATATTTCTGCCTGCTCAATTCTTCAATCTTGGCAATTAAACCACTAAACAGTTCTGTTTGATAATTGTCGCTTAGGCCGTTCAAGGCCGCTAAAACTCGCTCTAGTCCCAAACCGGTATCCACATTCTTTTGGGCGAGCGGTTCATATTGTCCGCTAATATTTTTGTTGTACTGCATGAAAACATTATTCCAAATTTCCACCCACAAATCGTTGTCATCATTAAAGCTACTCGGAACCTGAGTCGGATCGCCGGCCCAATAAAATATTTCCGTATCCGGACCGCAAGGACCGGTGACTCCCGCCGGGCCCCACCAATTATTTTTCTTCGGTAATTTAGCGATGCGCTTTTCCGGAATTCCCAAGTCCTTCCAGAGATTGTAGGCCTCCTCATCGAAAGGAGCATCACTGTCTCCCACAAAAACTGAAACTGCCAAGCGATTAATATCAATCCCTAGCCAATCTTTGGAAGTCAAAAATTCAAAACTATATTTAATGGAGTCATCCTTGAAATAATCACCCAGAGACCAATTACCCATCATCTCAAAAAAGGTATGATGCGTCGAATCTCCCACCTCATCAATATCGCCAGTCCGGATACATTTCTGGGCGTTGACCAGACGAGAGCCGCCGGGGTGTTTTTCGCCTAACAGGTACGGGACGAGCGGATGCATGCCGGCCGTGGTAAACAGGACGGTCGGATCATTTTCCGGGATTAAGGAAGCGGAAGAGATAATGGTATGGCCCTTGGATTTAAAGAAATCCAGGTATTTTTGGCGAAGTTCTCGACTGGTAATCATATGATAGATAAAGAATTAATAAGATAGTCTAATAAAATAATAGGGCTTTCAGAGATTTTGGTCAACTCGGAAAAATAAAAATAAAAAAAGCCCAGCAAATAAGTAGAAAAACAAAAAAGACCCGGAACTAATCCTAGTCTTTTTGATTCAATACTGTTCTTAATTCATCTCTTAGGGCCGACGACCGGTACTCTTAGAATGACTTTTGAAGCCACTACTTCGAGCGCCGCCCCGGCTAAAAGAGTTGCTCTTGTAGCGGCTCACGCCACCGCTGCCGCTAAAGCGACTGGCCGGTCGGCTACTACCGCCAAAAGCTGGCTTACCGTCAGAACCACCGAAACGACTGGCCGGTCTACCAAAAGTCGGTTTGCTGGCGGAGCTACTGCCGCCAGAACCACTAAAACGATGACTGGGTTTAGCGCCAAAACTGGAAGCTGGGCGGCTAAAACCGCCGGAGCGACTGGCCGGCTTGTTGTTCCGATTGAAATTAACCCGACGACCGGATTTGGAGTGAGATGAAAAGACCGTTGCTTTTTCCGGTTCGGCAAATTTAGTTAGGGTAAAGGTTTTGTTAATCACTCGCTCAATACTTCTGATATCTTTCATCTGATCAGGAGTGGCAAAAGAAATAGCTTTTCCGGTCAGTCCGGCACGACCGGTACGACCAATGCGATGGACATAGTCCTCGGAATTATCCGGTAAATTGTAATTTACCACTAATTCGATGCCAGTGACATCAATGCCGCGAGCGGCGATATCGGTTGCAACCATAATGCGGCTCTTCTTGGATTTGAAATCAGCCAGAGCCAAACGACGACGACCGAAAGACAAGTTGGAATGAATCTCAACTGCTTTTTGGCCAATAGAATTCAAGTTCTTGGTTAAATTAGCGGCACCGTGCTTGGTGCGGGTAAAAATCAAAACTGAACCTAAATATTTTTTTAAAATCTTTTCCAGTTGGGGAAACTTGTCATCTTTCTTGACGATATACATTTCCTGATCCACTAACTTCGCGGTTGTGCCCGATGGAGCCATCTCAATATGAATTGGGGTTTTCAAATGCTTGGCAGCTAACTTCACAATGGCCGGAGGCATAGTGGCCGAGAACAACATGGTCTGACGGAATTTCGGAACGCTCAACATAATTTCTTCAATCTGCGGCGCAAAACCCATATCAAACATCATATCCGCCTCATCTAGCACCAATACTTTAACATCTGACAAGCTGACAGTATGTCTCTTTAAGTGATCAATTAGACGACCGGGGGTGGCAACAATAATATGAGGTCGGCGTTTGAGAGCAAAAATTTGGTTAGAGATAGCCTGGCCGCCAATTAAAGCGACGGTTTTCATACCAAAAGCACCGCCAAATTGACGGAGATTTTCTTCGACTTGAAGAGCTAATTCTCGGGTAGGTAGCAAGATTAGACCGCGACCGTGGAGGCCTGGTAAGCGTTGAATCATCGGGATACCAAAAGCCAGAGTTTTGCCGGTACCGGTTTGAGCGACGCCAATTAAGTCCTGACCTAAAATTGCGGTCGGAATAGCCTCTCTTTGAATCGGAGTCGGAATGGAAAATTTCATTTTTCCTAAGACCGTCAAAATAGCCGGGCTAATGCCAAGTTCAGAGAAACTGGGATCTTTTTTTTCTTTTTCGTTGTTTTCTATCATAAAAAAATTAAGTGACCCGACTTCTGTAGGTCACTTAAATATCATGACTATCTAGATTCGAATCTGTTTATAACCATTTAAGGTTATCATAGATACTAATTTATGTCAAATATAAGCAAAATTTTTTATTTAGGCCGTTTAATAACCTGCAAAACCTTGCCGCCGACATAATAGCAATCGGAGTCTTCGGCGTGGATATAAATCGGAGAATAATCTTTAGAGGATTCAGACAGAAGAACTATTTGTTTTCTCTTCTCGTCAATATTAATCTTCTTGATATTGGCTACTCCGTCAATAACGGAGAGCACGTAATCACCGTTATGGGGATTCTTATTATCACTATCCACAATTACGAAATCACCCTGATCAATACTCTCGCCGTTCACGTTGGCTTTGTTCATTGAGAAACCGGTGGCTCGAATGGCAAAAACGTTAGTTTTCTTTTTGAGCATGGTCGGGGAAACCTTGAGATAGCCTTCAATATTATCATCAGCAAACATGCTGGCTTCGCCGCAATTAGCTGTCCCCAAAATTGGAACCGGGATCAAGCCGCCCATAGACTTTTCCACCCGACGAACATTAGCGCCGCCGCCAAGTAGGTCAATAAAGCCCTTTTTCTCCAGTTGAGCCAAATGATGCTTAATCTTCTGGGGCTGGTTATCCACACCCACTAATTCCCCAATTTCCCGCAAAGATTTGCCTTTAAGGCTTATTTTCTTGGATATTTCGAGGATTTTCTCTTGAATTTGATGCATATTTTTAGATTTTATTTAGATAACTATATTATAGAGGATAGTCAAGAAATAGTCAAGCCTTTCTTTGAAGGTGTTGACACTCTTGACAGGTTTTTGAGCGCTTGCTATAATATAAATATAAAATAAAACATTTAAAAATTAATCACAAAATCGTATGATCAAACAACCAGAAATAATCGTGAGCCGTGTCGTGTTAAGCGGTTCCTCCAAACAAATGAGTATGAGTTTAAAAAGCAACGGCAACACTTTTATCACCCAAGCAAGTGATGGAAAATTCAGTTTAAAGATTCCCTACCTACAAAGATTGTTCTCGGGGAAGAAAAATAAAGTTCGTTATATTCTACCTAAGGGCGGAGTGCCAATCATCGCCGGACCTGACGTGATAAACAGGATCACAGCCATGGCTCGGATGAAAAAGGCCTATACCCTTAGTATGTAAATAATTAGTCACTTAAAAACACTTCTAGGCCAGAAGTGTTTTTTTATTTGCTAATTTAAGCTATAATAGAGGTCTATGGATAGGAACAAGAAAATCAAACTAGGCGCTCTTCTACTCTATGTTATTTTAGCTTTGATTGTAGTTTTTCTGACTCATCCGGCCTACATTATTTCCATCACTCTAGTGCTCCTCCCTCCCAGTATTATCAATTACCTCTGGCTTAAAAATTCACGCCGGAAAATATTAATCTTTTCCCTGCTCTCCGCCCTGCTCTTTGCTCCGCCCTTAGAGCTCATGGCGCGACTTTTAAATGTCTGGGATGTCAGTTCTATTCTTGTCCGCCCCTTCGGTCTGATTCCACTGGAAAATATGTTTTTTGCTTTCCTGAATTTTTTCTGGGTTTTAAGCTTCTACGAATACTTTGTGGATAAAGACGGAAAGAAGCCGCATAATGAAAAATTCAAGTATCTCATCGCCCTCTACTTATTATTTGCCGCCCTCATCTACAGCCTCTTCTTTTATAATCAGCAATTAATCGCTTCCAGTTATGTCACGATTGCAGTTATCGCCCTGATTATCCCCGGATTTCTAATCTTTCGCCAAAACCCCCACCTACTTCGAAAGACCATTCTACCCACCCTCTTTTTCGCCATCGTTTTCTTCCTCTATGAAATAGTTTCCCTGCAAGTCGGCAGTTGGTTCTGGCCGGGAGAGTATCTTTTTCCCATCAAACTCTGGGGGCACATCTTCCCGCTCGATGATATTATCATCTGGTATTTCCTTTCCACTCCGGTTCTAATCGGAGGCTACGAGTTCTTTGTGGATGACGACAAGTAAAAAGCTCTGGGTATCCAGAGCTTTTTTGTTTATTGTCTATTATTTATTCTGGGCGTCGGGGTGGAGGTAGCCGGTGTGGTGGAGACGATTTTCCCACCGGAAAGATCGCAGTATGGCACACATTGAGCCGTACAGAAAAGCGCCTCTGGTTGATGCCGGCAAGCAGAACCACATTCGTTGAAGACGCCGCCATGACTAGCACACCAAGCAGGCTTGATATTTTCACATTCTCGATAAGCGTCTAGCCAGATGCCATTATTATCCTGACAGGTATCAGACTTACCGGTCGGATTGAATTTGTCGAGAGGAATAGGCTCGACTGCCTGAGGCACATTGACTGTCGGATTACTAGAATTATCGTCAATTGGTGCGACCTTCTGGACCGTCGGCAGGAGACTGCAGCCTGAGATAAACAACAAGGCCAGAGACAGAGTGATAATGAGGGATTTCTTCATAACAAATTAATTAGTTTATTACTACCTATATTATAGCAATCCCGCCTCAATTTCGCCAGTTTTTCTATTTATGATATACTAGACAAATAACCCTAACCATATGCAAGTCCCCACTAGAAGAGCCGACAAATTACCTCGAACCAAATCCGATCCGCACATTACCGCGGCTAAGTATCTGGAACTTAAGGCCAATTTAGAAAGATTGGTAAAGGTCAGGCGTCCCAAAATGGCCGAGGATGTCAAAAGATTGGCTCTGATGGGTGATTTCTCGGAAAATGCCGGCTACCAATTAGCCAAAAGCCAACTGCGTGGCATCAACAACCGCATTTCCATGATTGAAGATCTGCTCAAGCGAGCCGAAATTATTGCCCCACAGCGGGGCAAAGATTTTGTGCAACTAGGAAGTTCCGTCACCGTCATGGTTAATGGTCAGAATAAGACTTATCAAATTTTAGGTTCAAATGAAACTAACCCCGGAGCCGGAGTTATTTCTCATAACTCCCCACTCGGCCTGGCTCTTCTGGGCAGAAGAGTGGACGAGATAATAAAAATTCAACTGAGCGACAGGCTAGTTGAATATAGAATAGTTAAAATAGATTAAAGTAAAGCTTCCAGCCCCTTGGCCAGACCCAGCAAATCGGGTGCCAGGGGATTTTTTGGCCAAGAATCGTTAATGGCGGCAATAACTTTCAATTGGTTTTGGATAACCTTTTCTTTTGGCGCGCTAAAACGCTCAAACACCTCATCGCCATAACGCTGGTAGTCATCTAAAGTCTCCGACGTATTGCTAATAATATCAGCTGACTTAATTAGCAGAGAGTCATGAGAGTATTTTTTAATATGCTCTAGGGCTTCCTGCTTTCTTTTTTCCCAAGACAAAGTCTTGTCGGTTTCGGTGACGCTCAAAACTAAGTCCGCCACCTGTGAGCCAAAGCGCTCAGTCAACATCTCAATGGTCACCTTCTTCTCCGGGATACTGTCTTCAATGGTGTCGTGCAGGATACCGGCCACAATTACATCTTCCGGAGCGGTAGCCAAAGACAAGATGATGCCTACAGTCAAAGGATGGGTAATATAGGCAATGCCCTTGCCCTTGCGAGTCTGTTTTTGGTATAAATCATGAGTTTTGACCGCAAATTTTATCGCTTTTTGGATTTTGAGACTATAGTTCATAAGACTTTATGCTTCAAGGTATTGAGATAGAGATGCTCCACTTTTTCCCGAGCCCAAGGCGTTTGACGTAAAAACTTCAAACTGGAATTAATACTGGGGTTACTGGCAAAGCAATTAATCTTGATTCTCTGGGCTAATTCCTCCCAAGAATACCACTCGGTCAAATTGGTCAGAATCTGCTTGAGAGTAATCCCGTGGAGCGGGTCTTTGGATTTTATTTTGTCCATATCGTTGCTATTAACTGACCGCCATACTGGATAATAATTCCAGCCAAGACGCTTAACCCAAAGAGCAACCCAATAATTTTGAAAACCTGTTGCTTGTTTTTCTCTTCTCGAAATAAAACCAGAATTCCCAATCCCCCGCTGGCACAGAGACCGGCAATAACCGAGCCGTAGGTGATAACGCCTTTCAAATATAATTCAGTGATACCCACCGAAGCCGCACAATTCGGAATCAGACCAAACAACGCCGCCAAAAATGGTTGCCAGAAACTATGATTCAAAAATAATCTGGTCAAAGTCACCTCACCTAATTTAAGAAAAGCTAAGTTGATTAACCAGGAAACGATAAAGATAAAGAAAAAAATCTTGGCGGTGTGAACTACGGGATGAAAAAATATTTCCTCGACATCAAACTTCTTAGCCGAACTGCTGGGATTGTGACCGCAACAAGCTGTCTCATCCAAAATCGCCTGATGGTCGTGGCCAGCTTCATCGCGACCGTGATTAAAGTCATCGGCGTGCCGCAGAATCTTTTGGTTACTCTTTCTGAAAATAAAATCCAGAGTGTAGCCAAAAATTAGGGCGATGATAATCTTAGTTAAAATCAGCGGCCAAATAATACCCAGCTTATCCGGTTGCGATAAAATAACCGGCAAGGCTTCATCGGAAGTCGCCAAATAAACAGCCATCAGAGTACCGATGGTTGCCAGACGTTGTGTATAGAGTGCCGTCGCCACCACCGAGAAACCACACTGAGGCAAGCTACCGGCCAAAGCGCCGACAGCCGGACCGGCCGAGCCGGCTTTTTGGACTCTTTCTCTGATCTGATTACCGAATTTATATTCAATTAATTCAATGCCAATATAAACAATCAACAAGAATGGAATCATTTTGAGACTGTCTAAAAGCACCTCAATCGACATTTCAAACATAAGTAATAAGTTTAATTACTCTAATTATAGCAAAACTCCCTGTTTTTTATAAGCCTTAGGGCGGACATCTTCTCTGGCCTGCTCTGACAGAGCCAGAAGCTCTTGATTATAGGCAAAAACTTGCGGATCCAGCTTGTAGGCCATTTGGTTAATGCCGGTCAGATATAATCCCTCTAAGCTAGTTAGGCGCGACAGGGCCACATAACCCATACCATAGCCGAAAGAGCGACTCAAATCAATCTCAGCCATTTCGAGCGTCATTCCCTGACTCTTGTGAACGGTAATGGCCCAGGCCAAACGCAATGGAACTTGAGTGATTTTAGCCAAGACCTTTTGGTCGTCATCAATTGTCCAACTATCCGGCGCCACTAAAATTTCCGCCCCAGACTTAAGCTGCACAATCGGATAGCCATTAGTATCAAAATCAATTACCACGCCCGTCGTCCCGTTAACATAAATAGTCTGCTCGTCCTTGAACTTATTTTTCACAAACATTACCAGCGCACCCTTCTTCAAGACTAGATTCTCCGGCGCTAAACAATTTTTCTTCAAAGCTTCCATGATTTTTTTCTCACCCTCACCCTTCATGAGGTAACTAAATTCCGGTGCCTGGATTTTTTCCAGTTCCGCTCCGTTGATGGCATCAACATCAATGTTGTGAGTAAAGAGTCGAATCGGGCGAAGATTTTTGTTAGGTTTCACTTTTATTCTGTCGGTCAGCATTTTCACAATTTCATCATTAACCGCATCCTGCCGGAAACTTTGCAAAATCTTGGTCATCCGGGTATCGCTTTGACGATGTTGTTCATCTAAATAGCAAACGCGCAAGTCCATTTCCGACCAAACATTAGCCTGATAAACAAACTCCGCCGGACCGCTACCGGGTGAGATTGGCGGTAATTGAAAAAAGTCGCCGGACATTACCACCTGGATGCCGCCAAAGGGGAGAAAATTTTTCTTGAAGGCTTGGCAGACTCGGTCGATGATATCCAGGCGATGAGCATGAAGCATGGAGATTTCATCAATCACCAGGACCTCGGTTTTGGCAAACTGTTTTTTGAGATAGGCTTTTTTGGTTAAATTACGAATATCGGTCGCACCTAAATAATCTTTGATGCCGATTCCCGCCCAAGAATGAATGGTACGTCCACCAATATGAGTGGCGGCAATACCGGTTGAAGCTGTCACCGCGACGCCAATTTGCTTCTTTTTGAGGTAGGCAATGTATTTATTCAACAAAAAAGTCTTGCCGCTTCCCGCCGGACCGGTTAACAAGACATTATGTCCCGCTTCTAATATCGCCAAGGCTTCCTTTTGTTTCATAGTCCTAACAGTATAGTAAAAAGCGCTACTATTTGCAAAATATCGCCAATTACGCTTAAATTAATAGTATTACTATGTCGATATTACTCCAAGTCAACAACTTAAGTAAAAGCTATGGCGGCCAGACGATATTTTCCGGCCTGACTTTTACCGTTTCCACTAAACAAAAGATTGGCGTCATCGGCCGAAACGGTGCCGGCAAATCGACTCTCTTTAGAATTTTGACCAACGAAGAATATGCGGACAACGGCCAAATTATGATCGGCACCGAAGCACGCCTCGGCTATTTGAAACAAGAAGAAATATTCGATAATTCGGAAAGTGCCTTAGATTATCTCCGCCGCGAGAGCGGTCGAGAAGATTGGACGATAAAGAAATTGGCTGCCAAGTTTCAGTTGGGCGAAGAAAAATTGAATGGACCGGCCACCAATCTCTCCGGCGGTTGGCGAATGCGCCTGAAACTCACCAGTATGCTCCTCACTGAACCGAACCTTTTTCTGCTGGACGAACCGACCAACTATCTGGATTTAAATACTCTGTTGCTACTAGAAAATTATTTGCGCTCCTACAAGGGTAGTTTTTTGATTATTTCCCATGATCGCGAATTTCTCAAAAGAACCTGCCAGGAAACTTTAGATATTTCCGCCCATAGCTGCTATCACTATTCCGGCAATATTGAAGCCTACTTGGCTTTCAAAGAACAAAAACTAAAAACCCTAATCAAAGCCAACGAGAGCTTGGACAGACAACAACGGCACATGCAAGAGTTCGTCGATCGCTTTCGCTCTAAGGCCTCTAAGGCCAAGCAAGCTCAAGCATTAATCAGAAAGATTGATAAGATGGAGAATAAAAGGATTACGATTGAACATCGTGCCGGCATTACCAGAATTAATATTCCTCCGACCATTAAACGACAGAATATTGCTCTACGTACTAATAACTTGGTGATTGGCTATAACCAAAAACCGCTAGTGACCGAAATTGATTTTGACTGTCGAGCGGGTGAGAAAATAGCTATTTTAGGCCTAAATGGCCAAGGAAAAACCACCTTTATCAGGACCATCGCCGGCTTTCTGCCCTGTGTCGACGGTTCATTCCGTTTCTCAGCTGACAGCAAAATCGCCTATCATGGTCAGGAAGTGATTAACTCCCTAAACGACAAGGAACAAGTCGGAAATTATCTGAGACGCCTGGCATCTTCCGATATCAAAACCGAAGCAGTTCTCAAAATGGGCGGCGACTTTCTCTTCCGCGACGAAGAACTGAAAAAAGCTATTGGAGTTTTATCCGGTGGAGAAAAATCCCGCCTCCTTTTAGCCGGGCTGTTATTATCCAAACCCGATATTTTTATCTTAGACGAACCGACTTGCCATCTGGATTTTGAAACCACCGAGGCTTTGGGTGCCGCTCTACAAAAATTCAACGGCACCGTCTTGTTTGCCAGCCACGATCGAACCTTTACCAATCTTCTGGCCACCGGTTTAGTGGAAATCAAAAATGGCCGAGCTAAAAGAAAGATGGAAAACTACGAAGAATATGTGGACGAGTTGGAAAAACAATTGGCGCGTGAGATTGAGGACGACAATAATACCGACAAGAAAAATGACGAAGCCCAAAGTCGCTACCTGGAGAAAAAAAATAATCAAAAGAAAATCAAGAGTCTGGAAAAAGAATTGGAAAAACTAAAACTGGAGGAAGCTAAACTAATTAATCATTTTATAAAAAACCAGAGCGATTATCAGAGCGACAAGGTGCAAAAACTCTCTGAGGTAAAAGAAAGTATCAGGAGCAAGGAAGATGAGTGGTTGAAATTAAACGCCTAACAAAAAAGCCCTGGGGTCCAGGGCTTTTTTAAAAGACGTGTTATTGTTTCTTGGCGGTATTAATACCCAGAAAAGTATACAGAGCGCAAAATCCGGTAGCGGCCGTCAGAGCCAAAACCCCAGAGACAACGTAAGCCACTATTTGCCAAAAACCGTAGAGCATCACATAGGAAACAAACATCAATATCAGGGCTAAGACAATTCTGGCGAAACGATCAAACAGACCCTCATTTTTTTTCATAACGATAGAGTTAATTGACATCCCTCATATTATAGCATTTTGGCCGATAATTGGCAAATAACCTGACAAAAATCTAAAAGGGAAGTTTTTATAACTTCCCTTTTTTGTTTTTTTCTAATCACCATTTTTGAGGCGATAAAAAACCGGAATACTGACAGCCACAATTATGGCTGATACCAACCAAGCTGTCTTTATCGACCAAGCATCAGCCAGCCAACCGCTCAGGATTAATCCCAGAGCGCAACCCAGTTGATTGATCATGGCATCAAAAGACAAAACGGTAGCCCGTTTGTCGGAGTCAATGCGCCGATTGAGATAGGCTTGCTTGAGTGGACGAAAGGTTCCTCGTCCAACTTCATGTACCAAGAACCAAATCAGAACAGAGTTAAAACCACTCAAGACCGCCGTCAAAATCATCCCTACGGCGGTAATCACTTGCGAGATAATTAGTGTCCGCTTTTCGTTTCCCACCGCTCGCCCGATTCTAGTGGCTAGCAGGTTGCCCAAATAAGTGGCCAGAGCAATGCCGTTGAACAGCCAACCCAACTGATTAATGCTCAGACCATAATCAGTAAAGATTATGGGCCATTGCATGTTGAAGGACTGGAAACTCAACAAGAGAATTGAGCTGAAGGCAATAATATACATAATGCCTTTGTGCTTCCAACCATACTGGATACTCTCACCGGCAATTTTCTGAATTGGCTTCAGACTCCAGGCAAAGGGCTGGGGTCTAAAATAATCCTCCCGTAATTTACAGAGGACATAAAGACCGAGACTCATCATGCCAATAGCACTAAAAATCCAGGGCCAAGCCAAATCAATATTGCCAAACCACGAGCCGACAAAACTGCCGACCATCAGGCCAACTAAACGGAAGAAGCCTTCTTTTTGATAAATCGGTTCCAATTTGTCGGTGTAACCGTGAAACTTCAAGGCATCGACCATCCAGGCTTCCAGGGCCCCCGAAATAAGGGTCATCCCCAGGGCGCCAATTACTTCGGCTCCCATGAAAAACCAGAAGCTGTCGGAAAAGAAATACATCAAGAAAGAGGCGCACATAATCAAGCAACCGAGGGCTACTGATTTGCGGCGGCCGAAAGTGTCGGCATAAGCGCCGGTCGGAATTTCCAAGAGGAAATTGGCGAGCATAAAAGCAAAGTTAGTCAGATTAATTTGCATTAGAGACAAACCATGATGGACTAAAAACATCTGATAGGTGGCAAAGAAAAATGACTGTGACAGAATCATCCATAATGATACTGTCCAATAAAGACGGGTAATTTTGGTATTCATAATACAGTTCTCCTTTTTAGATTAAATTGTTAATGATCAAATAAAAAATCCCGACTCTGATAACCGAGCCGGGATGATTTTAGATCTAATGAGAGAATGTTATAAATTATAAAAACTTATCTTCCCCATCTAAAATCACGCTGGCCGGGCTATCGCCTAAACCAATCACAAACCGTGGATCCAAACAGACGTTCATCCAGGTTGATTTTAGATAGTTGTGCTTAATAAGTTTTTTCATATATTTATTTTCTACCTTAGTATACGGGTAAATTAGAAAAATGTTACAAAAAATAAAAAGAGGGATAGTTCCCTCTTTTTATGTATCTCTAAAAAATAATTATTGGTTATCTTGATTAGACTCACCATCTCCAATCATGATATCGCCGGCAACTTCAGTGTTGGCACTGACGGCGGTGGAGGTAGCGTTTTCAGCTTTCTGCAAAGCGGAGCAAGCTTTGAGGTCGGTGTTATAAACTTTCCAAGTAGCATCCTTAGATTTCTTTAAAGTGTCATTATTATCCTTGGTGCTCTTTTTGAAAGTCTCCAAACAAACCTTGTTAGACTCTAACTGCTCTTTGCCGGTCAATTTATCCAAAGCTAATTTCTGACAAGCAGTACGAGCATCTAAGGTGGTCAAGATACTCTGGCTATGAGTGGTAATTGCCGCCTTCAAAGCGGTGTCTTTTTTATCAATCGCGTCCTTGACACATTGAACGGCCACCGGTTTAACTATTATTATCTTCTTGTCAACGGCCTTTCTAAAACCCCAAAGAGCACTGCCAATCTGTTTAATCTTTTCAAATAAATTCAATTCTCTCGGATGAGCAATCTTTTCCAACTTAGCTTCGGTGGTGGAAGTTTTTTTCTCTAAATTGTTTTTCAATTTTTCCAAACGAACACCAAATAAAGAACCGCCTTCTTTCTTCATCACCTTAAACTCCTTGATTTGTTCAGGCGACGAAATCTTTTCCATTTCCTGCTCTTGAGCCAGGGTTATCCCGCCAAAAGCGAAGACCAGAGAAAAGATCATGACTACCAATAAAGCTTTTTTCATAGTTTTTTTGTTAGTTTATAAAAGTAATAAGATTATAGCATAAATTGCCGAGGAAGTAAAGAATAATAAATAAATACCGGCCGAATCAAAAAATATGCTATAATAAACCCATGGCTTATCTCGACACTCTGACTAATTTACTCCAACAATTCGCTTGGCTCGGCAACTGGCTATTTTTTATCTTAGCCTTTATCGAATCGGCCCCCTTTCTGGGACTGCTGATACCGGGAGCAACGCTGGTCTCAGTGGGCGGCTTCTTTGCCTCGCAAGGTTTTCTAAATGTCTGGGATATTATAATCTATGCGGCTCTCGGCGCCATTGTCGGTGACTTCTCCAGCTATTTTCTGGGACGCTGGGGCGGCGACTGGATTAGAAGCAAAAAAATTATCAATCAGAAACTATTGGGACCGGGAGAAAAATTTTTTGCTCGCTACGGCAACAAAAGTATTTTTTGGGGACGATTCTTCGGTCCCATCAGAGCCATTATTCCCTTTGTGGCCGGACTATCAAAGATGCCGCCGAAACCTTTTATCTCTTGGAATATATTAAGTGGTATTTTCTGGTCCATTTTCAATGTCACCCTCGGTTATTTTTCCGGTAGTGTCTTCGCCTTGATAGTCAAAAAATGGTCTATGAGACTAGGAATAATAATAGCTATCCTAATTTCCGGGGCCATTGTTTATTGGATTATAAATCTAATCATCGAAAAGAAAGAATCAATCATTATCCACTTCCAACATCAAAGCGATCTATTTATGTGGTATTTGAGCGAGCACCAATGGTTCAAGCGCCTAACGAATCGCCATACTTTTATCAATATCTTTTTGCAGGAAGATCCGGCCGCCAATCAAAAGTTTTTTGGCCTAATATTATTTTTCGGCTTCTCTCTTTTTATCTATCTACTAATAGTGGTGCTTGACGTCTTCTAGCAATTACTCCAACAAAAAAATCCCGGAGTACGGGAGTTTTTTTGCTACGGAGATGTTAGAAGTTAAAGAAAAATGCGAGACCGAAAAAAACATGAATGAGCGAAACTATCAGGGTCAAAAGGGCCAGACGAGGATGCCATTTGAAAGGAATGGTTCGAATTCCCCGGTAATTTAGAGCACCGACTGTTAGAGTTAGTAGTAGCAACAGAAAGGCCAATAGACCACCGTACATTATCAAGGGAAAACCGAGAAACAAACTGAAAGCTAAATTATGAATCATATTATTGGACGATTATACTGCCGGTCATCGTCGGATGAATCGAGCAAGCATAATCGAAATTACCGGCTTGGTTAAAAGTAAAAGAAAAAGTTTGTCCCTTGGATAACATTTTGGAATTAAAGTCGCCGGATTGAATCTGATGCACGGCGGAGTCATTATTAGTCCAAGTAACGGTCGTGCCGACTTTGACGGTGAGCGTCGCCGGATTAAAGGCATAATTCTCAATGCTAATGGAATTGGCATTAGCCGTAGTGCTTGGATTAGTTGCGGTGTTAGTGCCGCAACCGGCCAAGGTCAAAACAGCGCAGAAAGAGAGAACCCAAATTATTTTTTTCATAAAATTATTTTAGATAGTTAATTAAGCGCAATAATAGCCTCCGACCAGTTCATTTTCACTGCTCACCGGACATTGCATACAGATACAACCATTTTTATCAAACTCACAAACCGCTCGGCCCCGAGCACAGAATAAAGTCTCGCCCTTTTCCTTCATACAGTCATTGTAACTGGGACAATTTCCGCAAACGCACTTAGCCACATTGTCTTGGTTGTCGATAACTTTCATAAATTTTGTTTTAATTAATCTTGAAAACAGCGAACGATAGTCGCATAATTACGAATTGAAGAAGCATAATAATCAAAAGCTGTAGAGTTATACCACAGACGACGATTGTAGGAATAATTGCCATTGGTGGTTGCTGTCCACATCAAAGAATAGAGACCGATGTTGTGATAAGTGCCATCACTCCAACGATAACCGGCCGGCACAGCTGTGAAGCCGTCGGCATTAGTTGCTCCGGTGTTAGGTGCCGACCAATGAGTCGTACCAACCTCTTTTAACGGTCCTCCACCCAAAGTATTTCCACCTAAAGTGGTACTAAAGGCTTCATACTCATCGTGGCTAGGAAGGTGCCAACCGGTCGGGCAAGCACCCTGAATTAGGTTATTGGCCGGATCGGGAAAATTACAAGAAGTATCAATTTGGGCCACACAAGTGGCGCCATCACAAATATAGTTTTCGGCATTACACTTGTTGGCTATACCCATCGCTTCGGCCCAGGTATACAAAGCACCGTAAGTTGAACAATTATTAACGTCGTTATCATAGCAATACTTCTCAATGTTAGCGCAATCAAAAGTATCATCCGGTTCAGTGATACAAGTGGTGCCGCTACCGCAAATCTGGTTGCCGACATTAAGAGAAGAAGTCATGACGCAATAACCATTGATGGATACCGTGCCGTAACTCAGACCCTGGTAAGTGCCGGTGTCACCGCAACTAGCGAAGCCGGTAAAGGCAAACTGACTAGTGCAATCCGGGGCACCGCCACCGCCAACTGAGCAAGTAGTATCAAGAATTCCGCCCGGAGTTAAACATTTTGGCCCGGGAGTGAGAGATCCGGTAGTGTTTCCCAAACAAAAGGAGATGGCATAAGAAGAACCGTCAACGGCCGGAGTGTAGCTAATGGAATTTTGGTCCGGAGTACAGGCGCCGTCATTAGGAGTGGGAGCCGCTGGAATAATTTGCATGTAGGTGGAGGTAGAATCGGTAGTGGTGGAAAATATCTTGCCGGTATTCCACTCATCGACAGTCGGATAACGACTTTTGTCGTTAAAGAATAACTCCAGGGCGGTTTGAACCTGTTTCATGTCCCCTGCCCTTTTGGCATCACGACTCTTGGCGCGAGCATTCTGGAGAGCGATAACCGAGATAGTTGCCAAGATGCCAATAATGGCAATCACGACGAGAAGTTCAATGAGCGTGAAAGCTTTTTTCTTCATAGATAATAAATATTAGATTAAATCAAAAGGTTTTTATCAAAATTATTAAATTAATCGCTTTCTACCAGCCACCGCCTCCGCCACCGCCTCCGCCACCACCGGATGATCCACCACCCGAAGAACCGGAAGAGGATGGGGCGACACTGGAGGAAATATTGGAAGAAATGGAATTAACCGTCGACATAAAACTATCAAAATTCATTGTCGACAGAGTGCCAACCATAAATGCAGGGTGATAAGTGGCGAAATATTCTTCGCCGTAAATGTCCTTCATCTTGTTCAACCATTTTTTGGTAATACCGAATAAAATAGCGTAGGGTAATAATTTTTCAATCGTTCCTTCCTTCTCCTGAAAACGAGAGCGATACTTCTCGGCGGTATTCATGTAGAGCTTGAAGCCCTTGATGCGCCAGTTAAGTTCCGCTCCCTTGACCGTCAAGCGATCCATAAAAAGACCAAAAGAAAGAATAATTAAACCGGCAACTATAATTCCGCTAAACATCCAAGGAAAAACCCAAACTAACTGGAACCCCAAAAACATCATAATCGGTCCGGCAATAATCATCCCCATCCGATAACTATAGCCTTTCTTGTCGACCAGTTGGCGGGTGGCTAAGTTCTCTAACAGTTTTTTAGAAATATTAGGCAGATACTGATAGAACTTTTGCTTCAAGTCAGATAGCTTGACCTCCGGTTGGCCACCAAATAGGTTTTCCAGAACCAGGAAATCAACCGGATATAAGGTGCTCAAAACTTTTTTTTCGGTTCTGATTAGCTTGAAATCATTAATGGTAAAAATAGCAATTTTTTCTACCACGCTTTCAATCTTCAGATATCCCTGAGCCGCCAAATGAATAACGGTCGCGGTAATAAAACTATTGCGGAAGCCACCTTTTCTCATGATACCGCCCATTTCCAAAGGACTTAGATCTTCCGGAATTTCAAACTCCGGCACGATAGTTCGATTCAAACGCGGGTCGCGACCATATTTCTTCCAGAGACGAAAACAGATGATAAAGACCACCAAAATTAAGGCTAACAACAAAGTCAGATTATAAACCAGCTGGGCCAGAGTTAGGCCATAGCGATCTTCAAAGGTCAGTTGGTAGGGCGTAACGATATTTTTGGGGAAAGTAGCCGAAACAGTAATTCCCTCTCCCGGCATAGCCGTGCGTAAACTACTGACCTCTAGCACATTAGGACTAAGCCACCGATGGGTTTCAAAATCAGAAGCGCTGTGCGAACTGTCAGAGCTATCCGAATAACCGGAATAATAATTGAGCTCGGTATTATTCTGATTAATCTCCTGAGGGAAATTAATTTGAGCCGAGAAACTGTCAATCTCCAAATCCCAGAAACTACCTAAAACGTTCCAGTAGAATTCATCAAAGTCAGCCCGCTCGGTTCTGAGAGCATTTTTGTAATGATATTTGATTTCATAAAAATTTTCTCCCTGGACCTCTTTGTCGGCCGAACCGATTTGGTAGGTGACAGTGCCCGAATCGTTGATTACGGAATAAGGTAAGTCTTGGCCACTGGCATCTTTGATGCTGATTAACTCCAAAGGTAAAATAAAATCACCGGCCAGAGTCTGATATTTTTTTGGTAGAACTCGGAAAATACCATGCTTGCCGCTCGCCGTACCGCAGTCCGCCAGAATCTTTTCGGTAATATCCAAACCGGAGTCCTTGTTGACATCAATCTTCGTTTGAAAATCCTTGATGTACCAATCGTCAACATTCTCTCGTGCCGCGACGGGACTGGCAAAAAACAACAAACAACAGATTGATAAAAATAACCCGACTAATTTTTTGTTAATCATATCTAATATAATTATTTAATGGCCTTTTTTTTATTCTTGCGGCGATAGCAACCATAGAAGAGGTGTTTGACGATTTCCACCAAGAATAAGTAGATAACCACGTAACTGACAATAATCAACATGATATTTAGAGGCAGGGGTCTAAGACCCAACATTCTCCCCAGCGGCGTATACTGTGTTGTCCAGGCGACGACCACTGCCAAGAAAGTAGTGATAAACAGAGCCTTGCTGGGACGACTTTGCAAAAATGGAATTTTCTTGGTACGAATGACGTAAATCACAAAAGTTTGGGTAGCAATAGACTCAATCAACCAACCATTTTGGAAGGCTCCATGAGAAAGATGGTAGACATAATAGAGTAGCCAGAAGGTCAGGAAGTCAAAAATGGAACTCATCCAACCAAAAACAATCATATAACTGCGGATAAACTTCAGATCCCAATGAGTCGGCTTAAGCAAATCATCACTATCGACTTTGTCGGTCGGTAAGGTCAACTGTCCGATGTCATACAAAAAATTATTATACAAAACTTGAGCCGGTAACATCGGCAAGAAGGGTAAAAAAATGGAGGCACCCATCATTGAGAACATATTGCCAAAATTGGAAGAGAGCCCCATCAGCACATACTTGGTAGTATTATGGAAAGTTTTACGACCTTCGATCACACCCTCCTTCAAGGACTCCAGACTCTTTTGCATCAAAATAATTCCGGCCGTCTCTTTGGCGATATCAGTAGCGTTGTTAACCGAAATACCAATGTCGGCCACCTTGAGGGCAGTCGCATCATTAATGCCATCCCCCATGTAACCGACTGACTTGCCCAATTTTTTAAGAATAACAATAATTCTCTCTTTCTGCTCCGGATTAATCCGAGCGAAGATGGTAGTCTGGAGCACGCGTTGAGCCAAATCCAAATCACCCATCTGACTGATTTCCGCTCCGGTTAAAGTTCCCTTGACCTCCATCTTGATTTCTCGACAAATTTTCTGAGTCAACAAGTCATTGTCTCCGGTCAAAATTTTGACCTCAATTCCCAGCTGTTTCAACCCTTCAATAGTGACGATAACGTCCTCCTTAGGCGGATCAAAAAAAGCCAGAAAACCCAAAAAGATCATGTCCTGCTCAACCGACTTGTCATAATCGACAACTTTGGCGTTGCCGGACACTTCCTTGTAAGCGACGGCCAAAACCCGAAAACCGTCTTGACTCAGAGTTTGAAACTGTTTGTTAATCTGCTGTAACGGATTGCCCTCAGTTACTAATTTGCCGTTTAATTCAAAGCGGTTACAAATCTTGATGATTTCCTCCGGCGCCCCCTTGGTTATCAATATTCGCTTCTTGCCGGAAGCGACCACCATGGAGCTGCGTTTACGCTCAAAATCATAGGGGATTTCATCAATTTTTTGATAGGCAGAGATGTCAATTTCCCGGAAATCATTAACTGCCTGGTCCAGTGGATTAGCGACTCCAGTATGGAAGTAACTGGAAAGATGGGCCAGTTCAATAATCCGACAATTCTCTTGTCCCAGATAATCGATGTATTTGACCAAGGTAATCTTGTCCTGAGTCAGGGTGCCGGTTTTGTCGGTACAAAGAATGTCCATACTGCCAAAATTTTCGATTGATGATAAATGTTTGACGACAACATCTTTTTTCGCCATGGCTCGAGAACCCTTGGACAAACAAAGAGTCATAATTGCCGGCAACATATCGGGAGTGACGCCAATGGTAATAGCCAGGGCGAAAGCGATGGTTTCCAGAAGAATGCCGCGACTGATATTATGAAAATTCTTTAAAAGAAAAACTATAAAGACAAAACTGACCATGAAGAATATGACCTTCATGACAAAATAACTGAATTTAGAAATACTTTTTTCAAAATCAGTTTTAGGATCTTCTTTATTCAAATCTCTGGCAATCTTGCCGAACTCAGTATTAATCCCGGTTTGCAAAACTTCCACGGTACCAAAACCGCTGACCACGCTAGTGCCCATAAAAACCAGATTGGTTTTGTCGGTAGTGATTGTTTTGTCGTCACCATCCAATTTGGCGCTCTTAGCAATCGGGATAGATTCACCGGTCAATGAAGCTTGGCTAATATACAAATCATCACTGTCAATAATGCGACAGTCGGCCGGCACGATATTACCGGCGGAAAGCAACACAATATCCCCAGGAACAATCTGCTTGATATCAATTTTCTGCTCACAGCCGTCACGAACGACCACCACCGACAGAGCTACCCTGTCTACCAATTTTTCTACCGCTCGCTGCGATTTGTAGGAATTCATGAAGTCCAGGATAATAGAAATAAAGACCATGGAGAGCATGATAATAGCGCTGGCCTTTTGTCCCATAAACAAAGAAACGGTGGAAATAATGATCATCAACAGCAAAATAGGATTCAAAAATTTACTCAAAAATATCAAAAACATGCTGACCTTTTTCTTTTTAGCAACTTCATTCAAGCCGTATTGTTTAAGGTGCGATTGAACTTCGGCGGCGCTTAAACCGGCCGGGCATTTTAGCTCCTGAGACATATATTATTAGTTATTTATGATGCTTATATTATAGCAAAATATCACCAGATAAACAAAAACCCCCGATAAAACCGGGGGTTTGGACTATTGCTGCTTTGGCACTTTCTTCAGGTTTTCCTTGACTCTGAACTTTACTATCCGGCTGATCAACTTTTCCGGCAAGGGCTGCTCCAAAGGGAATTGAACTCCACCTTTAGACCAATGATAGGCGGTCAGTTCTTTCTGATACTTTAAAATCGCCCTTGGAGTCGGAAAAAATCCCAGATGATTCTTGAGGGCGGCAAAATGCACTAAATTGCCATTCAATATAAACGTGGGCATGCCATACTTCATAGCTTCAGTCGCCAAGTGAGCGTCTTTTCTGATGAGCGATCTCATCTGCGCTAATTTCTTTCTGACCGGCAGCGGGAAACTTTTTAGATACTGATCAATTTCATTGCTCATATTTCTGATGATTGGGCAATTATTTAACATTTTCCCATTGCTCCAGATAAAAAGCCGGAGCGGTCGGAATCACTAACTTCAGGTTATTAGCTTCAACATAATATTCTTGTCCGGCATTCACATGGAGAACGTCCCCTTCACTAATCTCATATACCTTATTATCCATAAATACCTTGGCAGTCCCAGACAGAACATAATAAACCTCATGGACGGCATTATTTTTCATTTTACCATCATCCGGTATCCGTCCGTTTAACTAGGAGACAGCCATTCCCAAATCTTTGTTGGCGTCGTGATATTCATACACGAAACCATCGGCGGAAATTTGTTTTTTTATCCTTTCTGATTTTTTAATAATCATATTAATTGGTTAACAAATTAGTTATCAAGGCCACCATAATATCCTTCTCCTTGGGATCGCTTTTGGCAATCAATAGAGCCAGAGAAGCTAAGGCGCTATCATTAATTTTTTTCTCGCCCTTCTTATTATAAAGATAATTGTTTGTAACTAAAAACAAAATAAACAAGAAGGATCCAATTCGCTTATTGCCATCGACAAACGGATGATCTTTAATAACAAAATACAAAAGATGAGCGGCGCGTTCCGCGGCGGTTGGATACAAATTTTTACCAGCAAAAGTTTGCTCTAAATTTTTAATAATACCTTCTAAGGCGCCTTCCCGTTCTTGACCAAAAATATCAGTTGCCTGTTTTTCTTTAATCAATTTATTTTTTAGCTCAAAAATTTCGTCTTTAGAAAAACTATAATCTAAACTATTAATGACCTTGCCCCGCTTGACAATCTCTAATTTGCGTTCATCATATTTTTGTAAAATTATCCAGGAATTAGCATAATCAGTAATGACTTTTAACAATCCTCGAACCTCAATCGATTTTAATTGGCGATTATTAATAATCCGCCGTAGAAAATTAACGGTTTTTTCTAGCTCGCTCAACTTTAAATCCTTGTTTTCTTTTAATCTTTTTTCATTAATCGTATAACCCTTAATAATATGGCTTTTTAGAATATTGGTGGCCCAAATTCTAAATTGGGTGGCATACTTAGAGTTAATACGATAACCAACCGAAATAACAACATCAAGATTATAGTATTCAATTTGACGCATAACCTCTCTTTTTCCCTCCCTTTGAACTGTTGCATTTTTTGCAACAGTTGCCATGGGTGACAATTCGCCGCTCTTAAATATATTAGAAATATGCCTGGAAATGCCAGATTTATCAACAGCAAAAAGACTTGCAATTTGATCCAATGTCAACCAAATCGTCTCTTTGTCCATTTTAACCATTAAATCCGGCGCACCCCCTTTGGCCTTATAAATCACAATCTCATCTTTGAGACTTATTTGTTTGTTGCTAAATTTATTCATGTTTCTATTATAGCACAGCCGGGTTAAATTTTATATGAAGATTAAATCAATTTTTAATCAACCAAAATTGTTTTTTTAACTTATAATCACTTAGACGCAACGTTGATCTAGAAAAACAGAAAAAGAGGCTCTCGCCTCTTTAACTCCTATCATGCACGGCTTAGTTAATAATGTTAGGAATGCAATTTCAACACATGCCGGCTGGGTTTATGTTAAAAAGATTAAGAAAGTTAAATAATTATTTAGAAATACCCATAAAAACTTTCTCTAATATATCGCTCTTTAAAATTACATCAGAATAATCACTATAAATCACCTTACCATTATTTAAAACATAGGCCCTGTGAACAATATCAAGAACTGGTTTAATATTATGCTCTACAATTATAACAGATATTTTATACTCCGAATTTATCTCCTTGATTTTAGCAAAAACATCTTTAACCACCTTTGGTGACAAGCCAAGAGTTGGCTCATCTAAAAGTAAAATTTTTGGATCAGTCATTAATCCCCTAGCCAAAGCTAGCATTTGTTGCTGCCCACCCGATAATACACTTGCTTTTAAATTTATTTTTTGTTTTAATACTGGAAAAAAATCAAGAATATCGGACATTTTATTTTTTAATTTTTCTTTATCCTTCAAAATAAAACCACCTATTTCAAGATTTTCTTTAATAGTCATCTGACTAAATACTCTTCTTCCTTGGGGCACAAAAGCAACTCCCATTCTAACTATTTGATGATAAATCGGCAAAGTTTTTTTATGATATAAAAAAATTTCACCATCACTAATTGGTGTTAAACCAAAAATAGCTTTTAAAACTGTAGATTTTCCAGCTCCATTTGGACCCATTAAAGCTATAATCTCTCCATTATTAAGAAAGATATTAACATTATCAAGTACTTTTATTCCGCTATAATTCACTGAAATATTTTTAAGTTGTAATATATTTTCTTTTTCCATAATTATTCTCCTAAATATGCTTTCACGACATTTTTTCTTTTCAACACAACATCTGGCTTACCGTGAGCTAATAATTTTCCCTCATCAAGGACAAAAAGATAATCACAAAGTTCTCTAATTAAAACCATGTCGTGTTCAATTAAAATTATTGTCTTTTTTTCTAATTTTAATTCTTTAATAATACTAGCAACAATTTTTCTCATCTCAGGAAAAATACCGGCAAATGGTTCATCAAAAAAATATATCTTTGATTTAGTTGCTAAAGCTCTGGCAATTTCTAAAAGTTTTCTTTGGCCATATGAAAGATTACAAACTAGTTTATCTTTTTTATCCCAAAGATTAACTCTTTCCAATATTTTTTTCGAATATTTGTGACAGTGATCACCATATTTCACGAATAGAGATCCAAAAATATTTCGCTCAGTTAAAACCACTAGAATATTATCTAAAACGGACATTTGCTCAAAAAGTCGAACATGCTGGAAAGTTCTAGTAATACCATGAGAATAAATTTGACAAGGTTTTATTTTAGTAAAATTCTTTGAATTGTTAACAGTCACTTTCCCCTTATCAATAGGAACTATTCCGCTCAATAAATTAACAAGGGTTGTTTTACCTGAACCATTTGGCCCAATAATACCAACGACAGAACCTTTTTCTATTTCTAAAGAAAGATCATTAACAGCAAAAACTCCATCAAATCTCTTTGTTAATTTTTTTATTTCTAAAACTTTCATATTTTATATTCGCCTATTAATCCCTGTGGCCTATACAACATTAATAAAATTAAGATGATACCATAAATTACTTGCCTCATTTGACCAGCAATATCTACTGGGAAACCTATTAGTCTGAGTATTTCTGGCAATAAAACTAAAAATAAAGCGCCCAAAATTGATCCTCGTAAACTAGCTAAACCGCCCAAAATAGAAACAACCAGAATAAAAATCGATTCAGACACGGCAAAACTTGATGGCTCAATAAAAGTAACAAAAGAAGCAAAAAAGGAGCCAGCAATTGCGGCCATTACTGCTGAAACAATAAAAATAACTAATTTAAAATACAAAATATTATATCCAAAAATTTGGATTGCTCCATCATCCTCTCTTATCGCCTTGAGAATTTTTCCAAAAGGAGATTTGGTTATGAATAAAGAGATTAAATAAAAAATTAATAAAAAAATTAAAATTAAAATTAAAAAATAAAATTTATTAGAAAAATCAATACCAAGTATCTCTGGTCTAGAAACGCCAGCTATACCAAGCGGACCAGCCGTTAAATCTTGCCAATTCAAAAGAACTGATAAAACAATAACATTAAAACCTATAGAACCAAGAGCGTAATAATCACCTTTAAATTTGGAAAGGACTAAACCAATTAGAAAACTAATAATTAAAACAATAATTATACCTAAAATTAGAGACGTAAAAAAACCAAGTCCCGTCTTAGTTAAAATAATAGCCGTTGTATAAGCTCCAATTCCATAAAAAGCAGCATGAGAAATAGATAAAAGACCAGTAAAACCAACAACTAAATTTAAACTTAACCCAAGAATAGAATATATAGCAAATAAAATACCTAAATGAATCAAATATTCCATAATTATTTATTTATAATACCGCGTGGACGAAAAATCAAAAATATAATTAATAAACCAAAAGCAATAGCGTCCTTCCAGCCACCAGATATTTTTAAAATACCGAAATTCTCAACAAAACCCAAGAGAAATGCACCTAAAATTCCTCCGTAAATACTACCTACGCCACCGATTATCGAAGCAATTACCCCCTTTAATAACAAACTCAACCCCATGGTAGGCTCAAGGCCAGTATCGTAACCAACTAAAATACCGGCATAACCAGCAATGGCCGAGCCTATAAAAAAGACTCGGCCAATAATTTTATTTGTGTGAATACCAATTATCTTCGCTACTTCTTCATCGTCATTTATAGCCCTTACTTCTCGGCCGAATTGAGTTTTATGTAACAATAAAATAAGACCTAAACCGATAAGAACAAGTGATATTAAAATAATTATTTGAGTTTCGGTAATAAAACCGTTAAAAAAACTAAAAACAACTTGTTCTGAATTTTCTGATAAACTTTGAAATTGACTAGAAAAAATAATTGAAATTATACCCTGAAGTGCGGTAAAAATTCCCAATGAAGCAACTAATAAAACCATATTAGAAGCCTTTTTTCTTTTAAGAGGTAAGTAAACAAATCTGTCCAGACAATATCCTAAAATACCGGAAATAATGACACTAATAACCACACCCAAGTAAATATTTAATCCCAAAAATTTAACGAAACATAAAATCGAATATCCTCCAATAACTACAACAATACCATGTGCTAAATTAAAAAATTTAGTAGCACCATAAATCAAATTAAAACCCAAAGATATTAAAGCATAAATAGCCCCAGCAACCAAACTGTTAATTATAATTTGAGGTATAATATCCATTTATCAAACATTATCAAACAAAAATTTATTTTGATTTATTGATTATATAATTCTGCTTTTCCATTCTTTATTAAAAATAAAGAATAATCAGCATTTTTTCTGTCGTGTTTTTCATCAAAACTAATTTGTCCACTGATACCAGCATAATCAACGCTTTCTAAGTAAGATTTAACACCAGCAACATCATATCCCTTGCTTTTTATAGCGTCAGCTAATAAATTTATTGCATCATAAACACCAGAACAAATATTAGTTTGCGGGCAATCAACTCCGTATGCTTCTCTATATTTAGCTAAAATTTTATCTGTTTTTTCATCTCTTTTCATAATATAATCTCCACCAATAGCTCCTTCTAAAACGTCAGCGTACTTCGAAACAAGATCTTTGGCTTTAATTATGTTATCATTAACAAAAAGTGCGGTCTTGTTCAAACCTAATTCTTTAATTTGTTTAAGAACTATATCACCGCTAGTAACCGTTTGTGGGCTTATAAACAACATTTCAACTTTGGCTTGTTTAATTTTAGATAATTGTGTTCTAACGTCAGTTGATCCGGAAACGAATGATTCACTAACAATTTCTATGCCTGAATCTTTAAGAAACTCTTCTAATGATAATTTCAATCCTTTAGCATAATCTGTTTCTTCATAGATTACACCAATTTTTTTATATCCTCTTTTCTTAATTTCATCTGCAAATAATTTTGCTTCATTTTTATCTGATGCCCAATTTCTAAAAACATAAGGAGAAATTCCACTTAATTTATTAGCAGTAATTATTGTTCCTAAAAGTAAAGCATTGTCATTTTTCATTAAAGGAGAAACGGCTGACACGGTTCCGCTGCAAGCAACCGATGTAAAAATCTTTACCTTATTAACATCTAAGGCCTGCTGAAAAATAGAAGTAGCTTCTTTTGGATCACATTTATGATCTTGATAATCAATTTCTAATTTTCGATTATTGATACCACCAGCATCATTAATATCTTTAACTGCGATTTGAGCCATCTTCTGAGCTGGTTCGCCATAAGAAGCTAAACCTCCAGTTAAAGGAAAGAGTGCCACAATTTTAATTGGCTCATTTGAATAATTTTTGTTAGTTTTTTTAAAACTAAACCCAATAAATGCAACGATGATAATTATCACTATTGCTAAAATAATAAATTTTTTTTGTTTCATATTTTTTAAAATTAATTAAATTTTAAATAATTATAAATATCATTCGACTAAGTGATATTAAAATTATTTTTTACAAATTATTAAAGCCGTATTCACTTCTAACAATTTTCTCTCAACCGTCTTAAAACCAGCCTCTAGCAGCCATTTTTCCTGGTCTTCAATCGGAGCCAAATCGTTTAAAACCTTATGATGGTATTCCCATTCTTTATAAGTTTGTTCATCGGCTGCATTATTTTTTAGATGTTCAAAATGTTTTTCTTGGTTTAAAGCGGCCTCATCTGCATTTTTATAAGTAACTAAATCACCAAAAATAAATTCCCCATCAACATTTAATAAATCATAAATCCTCTTAAACATAAATTTTTTCCCATCATTATTCTGATGATGCATTCCGATTACTGAAACAATAACGTCATATTTCTTATTAAAATCAATCTTTGAATAATCTCCTAAAATATAATTAACGTTTTCTGTACCTAATTTTTTTCGTGTATGATCCAACATATTTTCTGAAAAATCAACAACATCAAATTTGAAATTAGGAAACCTATCTTTTATCATCTGCGTTGTAATACCAGTGCCAACTCCTAAATCTAGAACATCGCGAATTTCCTTTGGTTTATATTTCTCAAATAAATCATCTAATATTTTTTGATGTAATTCTCGATGATATGGAATAGCATTAACAATATCCCGATCATACTGTTCTTTAGTATAATGATTGTAATTTAATTTATCATAAGTAACATTAGTATTGTCTACCTTTTTTTCTTCTCCCTTGGAATATAATGGGTTGTTTTCATCAAATTTCATAAATTTATTAAAATTAATATTCTAATTATTTTGCAGTTAAATCTTTAAGGGCATCAATCATTCTGTTGATATCAGCTTCAGTGTTACAAAGAGCTATTGAAGCTCTAACAAGAGCTGGAATTTTATCAGTTTTACCAGATTTAACTGAAAAAATTATTTTAGATTCATCTTTTATATTAAGTAATTTTCTTACCACATGGTAAACACAAAAACTACCAGCCCTGGTTCCAATCCCATAATTATTATTTAATTTTTCCGCGGTTTCTATAGGATCCATGTCTTTTATTCTAAAAGGGATTACTGTGTTTAAATGTTTTTGACTGACAAACAACTCTATCTTAGAATTTTTTTTCATGTAATCAAATAATTTTTGTGTCAATCCATGTTCATACTTTTTTATATTATCAAGACCAATATCGCTTAATTTTTGTAAAGCCAAAGACATAGCCACGGCGCCAACGGCATTTGGCGTACCAGGATCATGAGCTAACTGATTTTTATAACGTAAAAATTCTCCAGCTTCTGTTATGTATGGTAAATTTCCACCACCTATTTCATTCGGCAAAAATTGATCAAAAAAGTTTTTTGGACCTATCAAAAATCCACCGCCATAAGGTGCATAAAATTTATGTCCAGATGCAGCCAAAAAATCGATCCCCATAGACTTCATGTTTATTTTATGATGTTGCAAGAATTGACAGGCATCAACAATAAAAAATGCTCCATATTTATGAGCTAGTGTTCCAATTTTTTTTATATCAGGACAATACCCAGTAATGTTCGAAGAGGCTGTTACAACTAAAGCTTTAATCTTATTATTCTTAAGTCGTCTCTCTATGGCTGGTAAATTAAATTCAAAATTCTCATTAACATCATAACGTAAGACCTGTTTCCTGCCAAAAGATTGAATTTTATCATTAACACTATTCATATCTTTTAAGTCGTATTGCTTTTCTCCTAAAGCTTTAACACCCTCAGCCTTAATCCATGGTAGCCAAGAAGAGCTATGCTCTACATCGGAAACCATCATTTTGCCTTTTAAAAAAGAGAAAAAATAAGAAACCACATTCATAGCTCCGGTAGTATTACCAGTAAATAAAACATAATCATCTTTAGGAGCACCAACAAACTTTTTTATAATTTCACGACTATTTTCGTAAATATCAGTTGATATTTTTGATTTTGTGCCAGCACCTCTATGAACAGATCCATAACTAATGAGATAATCTTTTATACCATTTTCAACAAAAGATAATGGCGGGGTTGTGGCCGCATTATCAAGATTTACATAATTAACATTGCCATATTTTTTGGTTTTCACTTTATATTTTAAAATATTATCAGAAAATAACGAAGAAGGCTTAATATTTTTATTGCTACTCACATTTTTCATAAATTTATATTTAATCATATCGCATGTTTATCATTATTAATATAACAGAATTATATTTAAAAAACAATACAATAAATTACCCCCCCCTTGCCTTTCGCATTTGTTTCGTGTATAATATTAACATCAAGAAAAGATAAAATTTTGATAAAGAAATAACAAAATTATTGTGGCCTCAATGACTAAAAAGCAAAAACAAATATACGACTATATTGCCGGATATATTGCTAAATACGGCTATGCCCCTTCTCTGTCCGAAATAAGAGATAAGGTTAAACTAAATACTATATCCACGATTCACGGCTATATTAGCCGGTTAATTAAAGCCGGACTATTAAAACGAGTCAAGGGTGTGTCCCGCAGTATTGAATTAGTTAAAAATAAGACGGCTAACATGTTTGAAGTGCCCCTTGTCGGCACCATAACTTGCGGACAACCGATTGAAGCTCTGGAAATACCGGATACGACCATTGAAATCGCCAAAGACCGCCGTTTTCAGGAGGGTGAACTCTATGCCCTTAAAGCCAAGGGCAACTCTATGATTGGCGACGGCATATTTGACGGTGATTTTCTCATAGTTAAAAAACAAGAGTGGGCTGATGACGGCGATACCGCCGTGGCGATCATCGACGACAACGAGGCCACGTTAAAAAGATATTACAAGGAAAAAGGGCGAATAAGATTGCAACCGGCTAATCCGGCTTTTGCTACCATATATCGCAAAGAAGTTGAAGTTAGAGGTGTTGTTGTAAAAGTTATTAGGGATTTAAAAAAATAACAACTTAATATATTTTACAAAGTAATGCGCCCGTACCCCAAGGGGCGGACGTATTTTTAATTTCAAACGTATGACCGCCCTCAAAGATTTAAAAATTAAAATGGCCAAACTAGCCAAAGATTTTTCCGAGGAAGAAAATATCTTCCAAAGAACCTTGGCGATTTTTAAATTTGTTGAGATGTTGCAGAAAAACAAGGATACAAAAAAAGCCCTTGATTCCCTGTTAGGCAAAACCAGTAATGAAATGGATTTTCAAGAATTATCAGACGAGGATGACTTGCTTTGCGAAAAAGCCGGCATTGATTGCGATTTCTGGGTTTGCTATGGGGCTTTAGACAAAGTCCACACTTTAATCCTGAAATTTAAAGAAACGGAAGATAAGCGATATGCCAATAAAGCCATTAAAATGATATCAGCCTCATACTATCCGGAGATATATCGCATTTGTTTGAAAATGGTCGCCGGTTGTTTACTTGAAAAAATGGAAACCGACTATCTTTTGACTAATAAAAAGGACAAAGAAGAAAAAACTTGTTTTAACAGTCAACGAAGCATTTTATACGTCAAAGGCTTTAAGATTATGATGACTAAGCAGGACAAAGAAACTAATGTCCATAAAATATTAAAATATATATTCAAAGATAACAAAGACAATTTGAAAGATAATTTTTTCTTTTCCGAGATAGCCGAGGATGTTTTTGAAGAACTGGAATATAAGGAGGATAATAATGCTTGGCAAAAATATTATGATACCTGTAAGAAAATAAATCAAAAAATCAGAAGCGGAACCAAAAGCGTTGTGGAAAACTTTTTAATCTTTAATTCGGGAAAAAGAGGACATTTGAAAATAAATCCCGAATATATCTAATTCATTGGTAAAAAATTAAAAACCTTGGACCAAATCTTTAGCTAAACTTTGTCCAAACCGACTTATATACAATAGCCTCATAGTAATATGGGGCTTTTTATTTGGCTCCAAAAAGCTATCGCCACATAAAGGTCGGGGCGTGCAATAAGTCTAAACAAAATTAAAAACACACTTATGTTTTATTTAAAAGGAATCATTAAAGATGACAAGACTGAAAGTTTTGTCCGCAAAGACGGCACCGAGGGACAAAAGAGGATTTTGTTCGTGGAGCCGGAGGGTAGCATTTACCCTATTAGTGTAGACGTGCCTTTGGGCAAAACCTACGGCAAAAAAGGAGATAAGGTTGAGGTTAAAGCGAACGTCGCCTCATATTATTTCCAAGATAAACAAAGACGTCGCGGTTTCCTTTCGGTTTACGTTCCGAAAGAAGAAACCGAAAGCAAATAATCTAAAAGCTAAAATTTATGGATATTATCACAGCGACCACCACCGCCACAACGACAATTTATCGGTTAACCGATACCGGAATGGATTTGATTAATTTTCTCATCCAATTCCAAACTTTAGCGGTCGCACTTCTGGCGGGTCTGATTATATTCATTGCGGTAATTTTAATTTTTAAAAACTAATGAATATGGCGAATGTAATTATTAATTTGTTTGGCGGTATGGGCTTGGCGTTAATTTTACCTCTGGCCGTTCTGACTTTGATTTCAATTATATTCAAAATATTTAGGGCAAAATAACAAAAATATGTGTTCACAAAATATCATTAACAACCTGTCGTGCTATCTGGATAACTTCGGCTTGATACTTAGGCCGATAACCGACGGCCTGACTATGGGGATTATTTTGGGAACGGTGGTCGGCTTATTCTTGTTATTCATTAGAAAAAATTAAAAGTTAAAAGCACACACGTATGTTTAACAAAATCAAGAGTT
>Ga0172369_10001574_pt1 | contig 32787 bp, 25 predicted proteins | sample LakKiv25m_FD_114539 | JGI IMG/M metagenome (GOLD analysis project Ga0172369, IMG submission 114539) | Freshwater microbial communities from Kabuno Bay, South-Kivu, Congo - kab_022012_11.25m | ecosystem: Environmental > Aquatic > Freshwater > Lake | place: Democratic Republic of the Congo... | reverse complement strand
GGTCCAACAGGGGCACAAGGTAATACTGGAGAAACTGGTCCAACAGGGGCACAAGGTAATACCGGAGAAACTGGTCCAACAGGGGCACAAGGTAATACTGGAGAAACTGGTCCAACAGGGGCACAAGGTAATACCGGAAATACAGGTCCTACAGGGGCAGATGCTACAGCAAATTGGGTTTTAGCAGGAAGTACTGGAAGCAATAAAACAATCAATAATGGGGCGACAGCTTCATTCCTTGGTGGTACAAGCGTTACAACCGTAACATCTGATACAGATACTTTAACCATAGATACAATCCAAAATCTAACAACAACAGGGACTCCACAATTTACCAGAATAGGCATAGGGCAAGCAGCTAATACTTATTTATTATCAATTCCAATTGCAACAGGTACAACTGGTGGATTCGATTTTGGTGGGGATGTCAATTTCTATCGTTCTGATGTTAATACTTTAAAAACAGATGATAGTTTTCTGGCAGCTAATCTAACTTCTGCTGGATTGACTTCTGGCCGTATAACCTACGCTGGCACATCCGGCATATTGCAAGATTCTGCTAATTTAACATATAATGGAACAAATATTGTACAAACTTCTAACGCGACTAATGCTGCTAATATTTCTTTCAATATTGTATCAACTCAGACTCTAACTGGTAATGGCAACTATAATCACAAATTCATTTACTTAAACAAGCACTATAATGTACCAACTGGAGTTACTAATACCAATGGCTTAACTGCATATCATATGATCTCCCTGCGTTCAGGTGTGGCTGCAACAGGGGATAGCGGAACTGTGGGAGCAATGTATGGAGTTTTCCAACTACAGGGCCATAGCAATCAGGATAAATATGTTAATCCTACAACTACAGTAATTACCAATAATTATTCTACTCTGCAATATGCTAGAGGAACAATCACAACAGCCACCCATTACAGTGTCATTGCGCCTTCTGGTATATCAACCCCGTCTGTATGGACTAATGGGCATGTCTATGCAACAGATACTATTGTTAGACCTACTGTAGCTAATGGATACTACTACATTGCATCTACGGGCGGTACTTCTGGAGGGTCAGAACCCATATGGGACACAACCCCTAACCCTCCTGGGACTACAGCAGATAATGATATTATCTGGACGACACTGATCATTCCGTCCATTACTACACAGTATGGGCTATACATCGAAAGTCTTTCACAAGCAACGACGAACTATCCAATATATTTGGCCGGGACATCATCAACGGGGACGAACAATGCCATTTGGTGGACTACTGATACCAACCTTTATAGAAGCGCTGCAAACGTACTAAAGACAGATGATAGTTTTACAGTTGGAGCAAATTTAGTTGTGACTGGGACGACTACTCTTGCGACATCTCTGACAGGATTTTTAAAAGCTGCTTCAGGTGTGGTTTCGGCAGCTACGACATTATGGGTTCTAGCCGGAGATTCTGGTGTCAATCAAAATATTGGAGTAGGGAACACAGCTAGTTTTGTAGGAGGTTTAGGAATATCAACTTCTGGCGCGGCAACTGGTACTCTTAATATATTGGTCGATATTACAGATAATTTCACTGCTGCTAATTCTTGGAGTGGGACGCATACATTTACAGGTACTCATCAAATAAACGGATCTGGAGCAGATGCCGCAATCCAATTCTTAACAACAAGTACTTATGGGACTGCTGGTGATTGGGTTATTGGCATAGATTTTAGTGATTCTGCTAATTTCAAAATTTGTAGTGGGACAGCGCTTGGTACCAATGATTATTTGGTAGTTACTAATACTGGTACTCTCATAAGTCTTGTAACTTATTCGACCACAGTAGGCGCGACAAATAGAGATCTATATGTTGATAATACTGGATTATTTGGTTATGTTTCATCCAGTGAAAAATATAAGGAAAATATTTCTGATATTAGAAATGCATCTTGGATATACTCATTATCGCCAAGATTATATAATAGAAAGGGGAGTAAATATCAAGAGCTAGGATTGATAGCAGAAGAAGTAGATGAACTTAATACAACCCATAATCTTGTTAGTTATAACGATCAAGGGGAACCAGAGATGGTCAATTATTCCAGATTGATAGTTCCATTATTAATAGAAATACAAAATCTGAAAGAAGAAATTAATAAATTGAAAGGAAAGAAATGATTGAAGATATTAGGGATTTTATTGTAGGATTCGGCCAGACAGGCAAAAATTCTCCTAAATATTGGTATAGAATATTCAAAGATGAAGAATATCAGATTATAGAATCTGATGAACTTTTAGAAGATATAGATATCAAAAAAAGAAAAAAGCAATCAGCTAATTTAATTGAAAGAATAGTAGATAATGTAGAACAAAATAATGATCCTGAAAACATATTGTTTGTTGGGCCTATTTTTAGATATTCATCGGCTGGATCTGTTTTAAGGAATTTTCTTATAGCTTCCAATAAAATAGGCTATAAAGTAGGGTTTGATCCAATCGGGACTGAAAGTTATTGTCAAAATAAAGCTTTTATAACTCAAACCAGGCATCTACTTGATAAGTCTTCGAATAGAACAAAAATAGTTTTTTCACAATGTACAGAAGAACAATATTTTATTAATAAGCCTCATTATAAAATACATTTTGCTGATGACTTTTTATTGACTGATAAGTACATCAAGAAAATCAATGATCATTCCAAAGGTATTATTACAGGCTCAAATTGGAGTCGTAATTATTATAACCAAAACAATATTGATAATATTTTAAAGGTTCCACTGGGAGTAGATTTTAATAAATTCTATCCTAAAAAAAGAGATATAAAATCTATTCTGAATAGTTTTGAGTGGATTGGAAATAAAAAAAATATTGATGAAGAAACTCTTATTTTTGGAACTTATGGATTTCTTCAAGAAAGAAAAGGTATAACTGAATTATTAAGTGCCTATGTAAAATATTTCGACAAAAATGATAATGTCTTATTGATTATCCACACATTAGCTGCTGAATGGGGAAACGAAATTGAATTTGAGGATGGTCTCCCTCCTATCCTTTATTCTTCAAAACCCATATCTGACATGAATTCTTTTATCAATTGTATAGATGTCGGAGTTTTCCCAAGTTATGTAGAAGGGTTTGGTCTTTGTCCATTAGAAATGTTTGCTGCCGACAAGATTTGTATTATTCCTAAACATACTGGATTTTTAGAATATGGCAATGATTATAATTGTATTTGGCTTGAAAATTTTGATATACAGCCAGCCAAGAATAATAAGATTTCTAAATACAGACCATTTGATTGGTTCATTCCCATCCCTGATGAAATCGGAGAAAAAATGAGACAGATCTATAATAATAGAGATATTCTTAAAGATTTTTCTCCAAGACAATCAATAGCTGATTTTTCCTGGCAAAAATCAGCTAAGATACTGATGGATGCCGTCGATGGTGTTCAGAAAAAACAGTTTATACCAGATAAGATTACGACTTGCACACTAGCCTGCGGGGAAGTGGATAAAACTATAAAATGTCTTAAAAATATCTCTAAAAACTATGATGTTCAAATGGTGGATAATGGTCTGAATTCCGATGATAGAAAGCAAATTGAAAATAAATTCGGATCATCTATTAAGATTGTACAAGGGGATCTGGCGATGGGTGGCCCATTAGGAGTCACAGCCAGAAATTTAGTTTGGGAAAATTCTGATGCGGAGTTTATTGTTAGTATTGATAACGATGTTTATATTCCTACAGATTTTATTGATAAAGCTGTTGAAGAATTAAAAAGTGATCCATCATTGGCAATTATTGGGGGATATGTTGTTTTTGCTGGTACAAACAAAATTTGGGCGGCGGGGGCGACTATAGGGAAGGATTGGATGGGCTCTCCTTATTTTGAAAATAAGGATTTAAATAGCCTGGAGATGACTCCATTATTCGCTGATTATATTCCCACAGCGGCCGTTGTGTGCAGACATTCCGCTATACGAGAGGTCGGCTATCTCTTCAAAGAATATGCTCCTGTTTTCTATGAAGATCCAGATATTTGTTATATGCTTCGTTTAGCTGGATATCGATTGAAAGTTATTCCTATTATAATTGAGCATGATGCAGAAACCACAACTTCCAAGTTATCACAACACTTCTATAAATCACAGAATGTTTTTATGAAATATTGGGATGATCTCTCAATAGATAAAGGTCCTGAAGATAGTTTGGGGAATATTTCTATCCCTACTGCTCTTAATAAAATCGTTTCAATAGAAGAGATTAATTATGATCATCTGGTAAATAATTTTTGTCTTTTCCCATTTACTACTTTAGAAATTACGCCATCTGGATATTCATGTTGTTGTAATGCATCCCCAAGTGGTTCTTTATCTTGGAAATTGGGAGAAGTTAATGCGCCTCTTTGGGATGCTTGGAATAATCAGAGAATGCAAGATGCCAGAAAAGATTTAATAAATCATCAATATAAATCTCCATGCGGTTTAGATAATATAGTCTGTAATAAAATGTATAATTTTGATTATGTATTGTATAATCAAAAGAATCCACTAACAGAAAATCAACAAGAAAATATAGAAAGATTAAAGCACAATATACAAAGTAATAATATTGTTTTAGACAACTATCCAATCTCCCTAACTATTCATTTAGATTTCTATTGTAATTTTAGATGTAGATTTTGTTATTTAGATATTCCAAGATTTGAGGATCATAATTATCCCATAGTTGATATAAATAAAATCCCAGACTTAAAAGATTTTATCAGAAATGCAACTCAGATATCTGTCCTGGGAGGCGAGCCGACGCTTTCTAAGAATTTTGATAATCTCATGGAAATGGTTGATGATAGAAAAATTTGCCTAATAACAAACGGATCTAATATTGAACCAATCCTTAAACATAAAGATAAAATGGGGAAAGTAATATTTTCAATAGATGGTGCCACTAAATCAACCTATGAATATCTTAGGAAGAATAGTCGTTGGGAAGTTTTGATAGAAAATTGTAAAACTATTGTAAAAGAAATGCCAGAAACCACAACTGGGGTATCTTATACTGTGGTACCAGCTAATTTTAATGAAATGGCACCATTTTTAGATATCGTAGAAGAGATTGGCCTGGATAATATTTTCTTCAATGAAGCTGGTACAAGTATGATAAATAAAAAATCTGAATTATTTGTAGAAAATGATTTGATTTTTTCAGAAAAACATATGCCTGGATATAAAAAATCTGCTAGAAAATTGACTAGAAAAATGGGATCCATAAATAAAAGTGTTGGATTTAATTTAAGAGATTTAGGATTCACATCAGATATTTATCAATATCAGTTGAATGAACTTAAACGATCTTATTTTTGGCATAACATAATATTACCAGATGGTACAAAAACATCAGGGAGAGCAAATAACGAATATATTTGGGGAAAATTAGGTTTGAAAGATTTAACCCAAAAGTCAGTGCTAGATATTGGGTGTTGGGATGGATATTTTTCTTTTGAGTGCGAAAAATTGGGAGCACAAGTTGATGCCGTTGATCTATCAGAAGCTAAAACTTTCAGTTTGCTTAAAAGTATCACACTATCAGATGTCATTTTTTTTGCAGGAGATATAGAAAAAGAAGAAACTATTCAAAAACTGAAACCAAATTATGATATAATATTGATGTTGGGATTGATTTATCACATGAAACATCCTTTTCTAATGATAGAAAGAGCATATAAAATGTGTGACAGAAAAATCTTTATAGAATCTCATCTGGAAGATTTCGGGACAGAAGAACCAATGGCCGTATTCTATGGGAAAAATGAATTGATGGAAGATAAAACAAATTGGTGGGGATTTAACAAAGAGGCAATGATGGATATGTTAAACCAAGCAGGATTCAAAAATATTGATATTCTAGATTATGCCCAAGCTGGATATATATCTAATGGCCGTCAATGTTTTAGAGGAATATTTTCTGCTGATAAGGGAGATTATGATGAATGACAACGATATTGTAACACTAAAAGTAATATTAAATGATATAGAAGTTATATCTGCTCCATTATTGTTCAAATATGCAAAGTCTTCAATAAATTATGCTTTGGAAGCTATCAGGATTCAAAGAATGGAAGATGAAAAAAAGTTATTAGAAGAAGAGAATTCTCAAAGAGTTTTAGAGGCTCTAGTCCCTATTGATGGAGCAATCGAACAATTCAATGCTAATATCGTGAACTTGTGAGCATGTTATGTTAACCATATCACTATGTATCATCTGTAAAGACGAAGCTGAAACATTACCTAGAATTCTTAAGGTCGCTGATAATTATGTTGATCAAATAGTTATCGTTGACACTGGCAGTATAGATAATACCAAAGAAATAGCCAAACAATTTAAAGCTGAAGTCTATGATTTTGAATGGTGCGACGATTATTCAGAAGCTAGAAATTTTTCTTTTTCTAAAGCCACTTCTGATTATATATTTTGGCTAGATGGACATGATATCATAAAACCAGAGTTTATGGAAGAAGCTAAAAATTTATTAAAATCTGAACCTGATTCTTTACTAGCTAATTATTATACAAGTTTTGATAATCAGGGCCGTCCTATTAATACAACCTATAGAATAAGATTCGCAAAAAGATCATTAGATCCTCATTGGGCTGGGATAGTCCATGAAGCTTTAGTGTGCTCTACTAATAATTCATTTACCATGGAAAACGTAGTTTATCATTGTCCAGTACCCAAACCAGAAGGTAGTATAAAACCTAATTATCTTAAACTATTGATAAAAAATTCTGATAAATATCCTGAAGATGCTAGAGCTTGGTACTATCTTGGGAGAGAGTATTATTATCATAAAAGATATCCAGAATCTATTGAATCTTTTAGGAAATGTATATCTATGAGTTCTAATTGGTTAGATCAAAAATTCTGGGCTCATATTTATACCACTAAAGCATATATGGATTCTAAAGAATATATTTTAGCAGAAGAAGAATGTTATAAAGCAATTAAATTGGACCCTAGATGGCCAGATGGTTATTTTGTCATGGGTCAAATATGTTATTTCCAAGAAAAATGGCAAGAAGCTATTAATTGGTTTTTAAAAGCAAGGATTACACCTGAGCCAGCGAGCGGATTCACAAAAGATAAAACCATATATAGCTATAGGGCCAGTTTAGAGTATTTACCATTATGCTACCATAATATTGGTAACTGGGAGTTAGGATTAGCTGAATCAAAATTAGCTATAGAAATTTGTCCTGATCATCCAATGGCAAAGCAAAATTTCCAATGGTTTTCTTCTAGGGCATCAGAAGAAATAAAAGAGTTTATAGAATCGTCTCTACACCAAGAAAAAAGGGATTCTTTAGCTATTTATCTGCCAGGATCTCTTGGCGATATTCTAACAACTCTCAATTTTTCTTCTCAATTGAGAAAAAAATATAAGAATATTGATTATTTCTGTGCTCCACAAATAAAATCAATATTGGGGAATTTTATGATCTCAACAGGTCTAGTTGATAATTGTTTTGAATGCGATGATTATATTCAAGACAAATATATTGAAACTTGGGTATGTTGCGGTTATCCTTTAGAAGAAGGCTATCCGTTGAAACCTATGAAAAATCACCTTTTATATTATCATGCTCAAAAAGCTGGAGTAAACTTTTCATTCGATTGTTTCAAGCTAAATCGTTTAAATATAAATATAGATCTGCCAGAAAGATTCATAACTATTCATAATAAAACATTATGGTCTCCCTATAAAGAATGGTGGGGATGGCAGCAGTTAGTCGATAAGTTAAAGTCTGACTTCCCTGTAATTGATATTATACAGATTGGAGGCCCAGATGATCCTCCGTTAAAAAATGTAGATTTGTCGCTTTTAGGAAAAAGTTTTGAAGAGAATCTATATACTCAATCAAAATCATTATTACATGTTGGCCAAGATTCAGTTTTCAATCATTCTACAAATATTTTATGGGATGGTATAGAAAAAATTAAAGGAGTTATTCTTTTTGGTTCAACACAGGCTTCTGCTTCTGGATATCCCCATAATTGTAACATATCTTTGGGGTTAAAATGTCAACCTTGTTTTAGAGAATATCCAGGGATGACCGTTTCTCCAATTGAACCATCTATTTGTCCTCATCCCAAAGAACAAACTATAGAGAATCCACGCCATGCGTGTATGGCTAATATTTCAGTTGATATGGTTTTTGATAAAATTATTGAGAATCTAATTTCTTAATAACTGCTTCAATAGAATATTCTCCGTCACTGTGAATATTAGGGTCGGTTATAGTATGTCCCTCATTACATGTTTTGATGTATAAAATATTATATTGATAATCAGTTTTACTTATGAGGAACTCAAGACTCCAAGTATGAGGAGGATCATTTGTGTTTGGTAAAAGAAAAAATTTATGATCATGGTTCCATTTAGATGGGAGGATTCTATTTTTTTCATAGAGATCTCTATGAGGTAAATATAGAATCAAATATCCATCTGTTTTAAGTATTCTGAACCAGTTGTTTAAAGCTTCAATCGGTTTGACAATATCCTCTAGGCAATGGCTGCTATAAACAAAATCATATTCTTCATCTTTAATATTCTTCATATAGGTAGCATCACCTTGTTGAAGATCGTGTTTATCGATCCACGGCAAAAGAGGATCGTTCCCACAGCCAATGTCTATCCCTTTCCCTTTACAATATTGAAAAAATCCATCAGATAATCTTCTTTTTCTCGCTTTTGAAGTCTCAAACATTTGTCTCTCCATCATGGATTATATAGTGCAAGCTATGGCTGATAAAGGATTTTGCTAATCTATGAATAATAATTAGAGGGGAGGGCATTTATGCCAGGGCTACTTTTAGAACAATATAATGGTGCAGCAGGAATATATCTCACTTGGGATTGGTCTTGCACGCCCGCTGTGGGTGGAGCTATTGTGTCAAGATCTGATACTGGAATGAATGGAACTTATCTCCCAGTTGATGCAATCAATTATCCTACAAATACTTATGTTGATGTTAATGGAAGCCTCGAAAGCTTTTATGAGATTATCGAAGTTGACGATCCTCAATCAGCTACTCCTACTGTTCTTTATACCCATCCGATTATGTGGGGAGAAGAAACTTATCTCAAAGCTATGATATTTTATGAGGTTCTACCATTTTTGAGATTATGGTGTTATCGAGAACATGTTTATTTTAATGCAGATCATACAAGAGGCAATGTTGTGGTCGGAAAAGGATGGGGTACTTGGAATAATGATTTTGAACCGATTATAGAAATAGGTAATGCTCAACACGGTGATCCTAGTATTTCTCCTATACAACAACTTTCTAGAATATCAACTATCACAGATACCACGAATGCTGGAGGAGATTATCCTACTGGATTGAAGTATAATATAGATTATAATGGTTTCATTTATTTTACAGACAGTAATGATGATCCAATAGCTATAAAATCATATGATACAATTTGGGCTACTTATAACTTTAAAGCTGTTTCTAACCATCAAGTTAACATGATGTTAACAAGAGCTTTTTTAGCTATCACAGCGCAGCCTGGAGTCCCCAAATATAATCAGATTGGTCAGGCCCCTCATAGCTGGGATCCTGCTATTGTTTCTGGTGCTGCCGGTTATTTATTAAGACAATTAGCCTTACAGTTATCAGTCCCTCAAATATCTATCTTTTTCAGTTTGGACATAAGAGATGAAGAAGATATCAAATCTCAAAGACAAGAGATGATGTCAATGCTGAATGAAAAATCAAAAGAATACCTCTCAGAATTTAAAGATTTGAAAGAAGTCATCCGAATAGAAAGATATCCAAGATTGGGCATTATTACTACTCCAGAGTTTCAGTTGCCTGGTGGTCGAACGAGATTTTTTAGAGCTATGTTTAAGGGCAGTAGAGCCTGATTGTAGGCTGATTCCAAGTATTTTCTGAACTTCTTGCATTTCTCGCTTGCTTGGTATATAATAGGACCAAGGAGACAGAAAAATGGAAGAATTGTTAACTCGTCAGGAATTTTTCATTGAAGCATATGGGAATCTATTTTTAAAAGGGACACCTGAATATGCAGCTTTAAGCAATTTATCTGCCAGAGAAGAAATCCCATTCATTAAAGAAGGTAGAACTAGAAAATACAGAAGATCTGATATCGATGTCATTAAGTCTAAAATCCAAGAAATAGTTGGAGTAGAATGGCTTTCTATTTTATCGGTTGCTTATGATAATGGAGTTGCTAGTTCTACCTTTTCAAGCTGGTGCGATCAGGGATTAATCCCTGGATATCTAAAAGGCAAGGGGATTGAATCTTGTAAAATATTGGATGTTATCCAGATTATTGAAATTTTAAAAAATCAAAAATCAAATGTACTTGAAAAACATTGCAATACTCCATCTTACTTTCCGTGTAAAATATGTGGGAAAAAATTTCAAGTTAAACCTTCTCATTATGAAAGCGGAGCTAAAATAACTTGTTCAAAAGAATGCTCCAAAGAATATAGAAAGAACGATAAATTATTTGTTGGTTCTAAATCAAATAAGAAGATGGATATAGATGATGGATTGAGACAGATTCTGGAAGGGGAACTTTTAGGAGATGGTTGTCTAAGTAGAACAAAGCAATGTATTAATGCTATGTTTCAGTACAAAACATCCAATTTACAATATTCAGAATATGTCAAGTCATTATTTAATATATTTGATCCATCTAATGATTATGATCATTCTCAATATACTCATTTAGAAAGAGCCACTGGATATAGTTGGTACACAAAAACAAATCCATCATTAACTGAGATATATGATAGGTGGTATCCCGATGGGATAAAAATTGTTCCTCGTGATTTAGAATTAACTCCATTAGTTTGTTTACACTGGTATATAGGAGATGGTTGTCTTGAAACCAATCATAAAACTAAGCAACAATATATTGAACTTCATACGCAAGGATTTAACGAATCTAATATAGACTTATTGGTGCAAAAATTGAATGATCTTGGTTTTATAGCTAGAAAGGCAAAAGCCAAATTGAATAAATTAGGGCACATGACTTATAAAATAACTATTTCGTCGAAGTCAATGACAAAGTTTTTGAAATACATTGGTAAATGTCCTGTTGAAAGTTATGAATATAAGTGGGAAATATTAGATCCAACCTATTATCTCTACGAAGAATATATTTATTCTACTGGAAATATAGCAGAGATGTTAGGCAAGCCATCTTCAAGTATACGAAAGATGGTAGAATCAGAATGGTTTCAAAAAGCTGGCATAGACTGCATTAAAATGTGGTCGAAACTCAGATTTTCAGAAGAGGGCCTACAAAAACTTCTTAAGTTAATGTGTTAAGATTAACAGTAGCGCTATCTGGAACGGTTATGGTTTTCTTCAGACCAATTTTCTCACAGGAGACTTTATAGTCTGTTGCTGTGGCGTATTGGCTTGATCTGATTAGATCTGCATAGAAATAGCCTTCATTATTGGTCTTTATCACTAAAAGTTCAGTAGAAACTAGATAACTTGATGTTTCTGCGGTAGTTAAAGTATCTAATTTAAATACAATCTGAGCGCTTGGTACAACTTGATTATTAGCATCTGTTATCCATCCATAAACTCTACATAGAGTCGGACTAGAGGGAGTACCGATGGAATATGGTGTCAAAGTATAATCATCTGTTGTAGTTCCGCTTACAGTTAAAGCTTGTGATGTTAATGGTTCATAAATATTGGTACTAGTAAGCAATGCTTTATAAGAACCATCATCGAGATTGAAAATAACTTCTCCATCTATATTTGTGGATGCAGGACCTGCTATTCTTAATGTTTCTCCAGAATTTTTGATGGTGATTGGGATGCCTTGAACTGGATCTGAATTATTATCAAGGACAGTCAACGTTACAGTATTTGCACCAGTTCCAGTAGTAATAATATCATTCAATTCTTGTGGATACATAACTATTATTGTTGTTTTGGCATTTATAGAAGTAGTTTGAACTCTAAGAGAAACAGTGTCTGCGTCCATTTCGGCTGCGGTCAAATCAATATAATAAATTCCAGAAGTTCCCAATTCATGAGCTTCATCTGTACAATCTACAAATCCTACAGTATCCAAATCAATTTCACTATCCAATCCTGTCGCTGCTGTAACGATATCCCCATTAATATCATAAATAGGGAATGTAATTCTCAAAGCTACATTTTTTAATGGAATAGGTCTTGCATCTGTGGTGGCCATAATATTTCCTCGAATTCAATTTCTGATTCTCACAAGGTTTATCCTACTTATCCTATAAAATAGCGTAGTAGAGGATTATCCATAACTTTTTGAGAAGATATGATTAGAGGTCTATCCAATGCCCAAATTAGACAAAAGAAAGCACATCAGCGATAGAATATCGATTTTAAGAAGCTCTCTAACTGAAAGAAGAAAACTTTCCAGAGAGCGACATTCAGCGATGCAAGAACAGTTAAAAGCTAAAAAACAATTAGAAAGACAATATGCCAGACGTTCCGCCATGGATCCTGGGAATGCCTCTTCAAAGTCTGAACAACAATATGAGTTTAGACTTTGGAGCGCTAGGCTTAGAGAAATGCAACAAGAAATTAGAAATCTCGAAAAAGAGATTGAGATTAAGAAAAGAGAAGACGAATTAGAGATACGGATATTAGAACAAGAATTACAACAAGCGCAGTCCGAATTAAGAATATATGCTGATCAGAATATTAATGAAAATCTTATAAAACTTGCGCATATAGCCATAGAAGAAAAAAATAAAGGCAATATTGTATTATCTTCTAAAATATTCAAACATATAAAGAATGCTCAGATCCTTCTAGATGATTTGTCTATTTCAGGAGCCATAACTCGTTCTGCTTTAGATCCTAAAAAAAAATCCTCCTGATATCATTTAGATCAGGAGGGACTTATCTATATTTTGGAGTGCCGGAGGACATCTATTATCAAATGATAAACTATGACGGCCCTGGAACTTATTTCAATTTATTTATTCGAGACAATTATCCTAACCGTAAAATAGGAGGTGAAGATGAATTCTTATCTGTCATTGATCCTAACCAATTAAATTCTAGCAAAATTTATGAAGAAAATCCAGAGTTAGAGCGAGGGGCAGAATGGATCATTAACGCTGAAAAGGAAGGCGCTCCACCAGAACTTATAGATCAAGTTCGGAACAATATGGGGATCAGCAATCTTAAGCTAGAGCAACTCCGCAATAGCATCGAAAGACAGCCAGGATTCAATATATAAAGCATATACGGAGTTCACTATGGAGTTGAAAGAGAATGATTACATCGGTCTTTTCAAAGGGGTTTATAGCCGCGAATGTGATAAAGATCCCATTAAATTTCTAGCCCAAAAAGATAATATTTGGTATGGTGCTGTTATGGCTATTTTCTATCCTGAGATAATGGAATGGGACATAGTATGTTCATTACCAGTTGGGCCTACAAAATCTGTTAGCAATATATTTTTTAATGCAGCTTTTTATGGTGATACCTTTTCTATTGTAGATTCCCTTCATGGAATATGCGAAGATTGTGAAGTAGAAAGATTTGAAATAAGATCAGCCGCTGAGGATCAAGCAGTTTATGTTAGGGCTATTGTTAAGGTAAGAGAATTTATTCCATATGATTATGAGAAGGATTATTTAGATGATAGTCCTACTGATATTTTGAAGAATATATATTATGCAAACAATCCAGTACCTAAATCCTGGCAAGGTAATTCCGTCCAATATCAAGATATTAATTTTGGGCCTTTGATTTTAATAGGATTAGGCCCTATTAAATCTCATTTCAAACAAATAACTCTAGAGAGCACTGATAAAGATAGATTTTATAGAAATGGTCATTTTTCGATATATTTTGGTGTCCCAGTATATGGTATATTAAAGGAAGAGAGTAGTCGAGTATTAGCTTCTTTAAATAGTAACATGAAAATGGTAAAAGCAAAGACAATTTCTACAGGAAATTCCTCTTTTAACATAGAAGATATAGTAGAGGAAGATAAATTCATTGCTAAATTCGGTCCTTATGAATTTGGTATTGAAAATGCAGTAAAAGGTGAGGTTTATAAAATAATCGATATAGATGATCAAAATGAATCAGAGGATGAAAATATACAAATTTACTGCATAGAAATCCATGGTCGGATAACTTATAAGCTAAACTTTATATTATCCGATGATACTATAGATATATGAGAACTGATACTTATGGTTTAGAAAATTTTGAACTATCCTATAAAATGAGTAGGCTATCAGATAGTATTACTCAGCAATTTTGGACAGATCATGCTGATCAGATAGAAAGATTCATAAGATCTGATAAAAATGATTCTAAAGATATAAAAAAATTCTACGATGCTCTAGAAAATAGAGTTGTTCAACAAGCTTTGCAGGGTTTAGGAGTGAAAAAGTATAAAGACTTAATGGATGCTTTAGTAAGAAGTAAATTTTGGAAACTTTTCAATTCTAAAACTAGTCTGCTAAGAGGAGATTTATCAATGCAAAGAAATTTTAAGGATAAAACGGCATCTCGTTTACAAAAATGGGCGGCTAATGCTGATACGCCAGACGAGAGAATGTATTTAGAGAAATTGGCTCAAATCATTGATAGCCCAGCGAAGCAGGCTGGATTGCCAACTGATGAATTAGAATCGGGAGTAGCCCCCGAAGCAGTCCCAGGACTAGAAGGGCTTGGCAACGATATGGCTGCCCTACAAGGTGGTCCTAGTGATGTGGTCGATTTATCAACAGGGGAGAATTCGGAAGAAGAAACTAAAGGTCAATATGATATAACAAGAGAACCTGCCACTCCAATGTGGAATATTGAACTATTGAGAGTAAAAGCCAACACTTCAGAGGAAGCTCAGAAAATAGTTGAAAAATTTGTTGGGTGGGCAAGAGATCACGGTCAACCTCGTATCAGCGTTGGCACTATTAAGAAGTCACGCGATGATGATGATAAAACTAACTGATATTATTTTTATTATTAGCATTTATACTAACATATCATAGGAAATAACAGGACGGTTTGAAAAATTCTAGAATCAATATACAGGAGATTGATATTGGTAAAAATTTTAATACTGAAAAATTGATTGAATTGCTTCGAAAACAAAAAAGGAGCGAATAATGTCTGATAAAGAAATCGAAAGAAGTCAAGATGTCAAAGAAGAAATGATGCACAAATATGCTAGCAGTGATGCTAACAGTGATTTTAATGCTCCAAGAAGAAGTTTTATTAAAGGCGATATTAATGTTACTAAATTTTCTATTGGAGAAAAAGGGGATATTGAAATCAATAATGTTGATAAATATGGGAATGCTGTTTTTCGAGATAAATTTGGAAATGTAAAATGCATTTCCCAAGAAGACTTAGAAGCTGGATTGGTACCAGATCTTGAATATCAAGAAAAATATAAAATGCAACAGCATGTTAATGGCGATGGAGAAGTTCGAGGCGTTGTTTCTTTATTCCAAGATGCTTTTTATACAGAACTTGAAAATAAGAGAGAGGCATTAAACGGTAGCACTACTGTCCAAAAGAGAAAATTGCCGACTGGAAAGAAATTTCAAGAAAGCCAAAGTTTACCAGCATTAGAAAAAACCAAGGATATTAGAGAAGCTTTTAATCATTTAGGACAGAAAAGAAACCAATTAGATGAAATAGCTAAAAATATTCGAGAGGCGCGCGAAAGAGATTCTGGACAAAAGCAGGGAAATAAGCGTTCTGGCATGAAAATTTCATGTGGCGCTTGTGATAAACAATTAGATAGCGCCCAATATAGTTTCTGCCCATATTGCGGGGCAGAATTGTGAGGTAAAAATGGCCTATACATACGAAGATATCACCGAGATGTTGACTACTGTTGATGAATTGGAGAAATCCGATCAAAGATATGTAGCAGATGGACTAGAAAAATTCGCTAAAAGTCAGTTGAATAAAAAATTATCCAACGATCTTAATCTTGGTGAACAAGAAGCTATCGAATTTCTAGAATCCTTGCTATTAGAATAGTTAGCCTTTGCATCATAAGTCGATACATATAGTTTTTAATAGTTGTTACCCAATCGTTGCTTTTCAAAACAAAAAGCTAGCCAAGATCTTGGCTAGCTTTTTGTTTTGAAGGTTTTATATATTCCCTTGAAGAATGATAAAATAGGAGTGCCCCGAATGAAAGGTTGGTTGAAAATAGCAAAAGAAATGGCCGTAAGAACAGCCTTACGTAGAGGAGATCTTAGGGCAGATCTGAGAGTTCGTCTGCCTGCTCGTGCTGAAATCGGGACAGACGAAGAATTGTATGTTCTATTGCATCAATTTATGACTGCCGCTACTGTTAGAGGGCTAGATGTCATTGGGATAGTCTCTGATTGGTTAAGGCCAGGACAGATTGCGCAATACATAGCTCAACAAAAAAAAATTGATATCTACCCGATCCCAGGCATAGAAATTGTTACAACAGAAGGTATCGGTGTTTTAGCTTACAATATACCTGAGGAAATATCCAATAGGCTTTCGCTAGATGAGACATTAGCGCAGATTAAGAATATGGGAGGATTCGCTGTAATAATCCAACCATCTAAAAGATGGACGCAGCGTATAAATAAACTCTTAAATCAAGAATGGGCACCATCAGCCATTGAAATATGGTGTGAAAATATGTCCAGAGAATATTTTGATGAAGATATTGATCCTAAATATCTGACAATAGTAACTTCTGGAGCAGAAAATCCAACACAACTTCAAGAAACACATATACATACAAGAATACCAAGACAATGGTTTGTCGGCAATGGAAGTATGGATAAAGAAACTGGCAAGGATTTTCAGCCAGAATATTTGCAAACAGTGCAGGGAGTCTAATTATGGCCTATTCTGGAGCAGAAGACATCCGACAATATTTGCCAAGAGCAGTTATCATAGAAGGAGAAAATCCAACTCCTGATCCATGGGATCCAAGGCCAGAAGGTTTAACTTCTAATGATTTGGCTGCTTATATTGCACAATCTGATAGACTCATTGATGCAATGGTTGGTAGTATTTATACGACACCACTTCAGAAAAAAAATATGGGTGGTGAATTAGTCTATCCTCCTCCAATCCAAGAAATATCAGCCATTTATACGGCTTATATGATTTTTCAACAACGTCTGTCTGGTTCAGAAAAAGCAGCAGGTGAATTTACAGAAAAAATGTATAATTGGGCTGAAAATGAGTTGAGAAAAATAATGTTGCGACATTATGAACTCTTTGGCCAAGATCAATTGTTTGGAAGTACCACTTTTAAGTTTGATTTATTGTCTACAAGACATGGCAAGCAGGCCCCAGAACTAAGGAATTAAAATGAAATTTAAAGATACTAATCCACGTCAAATAAGAGTTATTAAATACAAGGAAAACAGAAATTTGGCTTCCACCCCAGAGGAGGCTGTTTTTAGAAATCTTTTCCCTGGTAGGGATTATTCCAAAAGGACTGATGAACAAATGGATAAAGTTCAAGAATGGATAGAGAAAAATTCTCCGGGATGGAATTCTAAGAGTTAAATATGGAAGCAATAACAAAAACATTTCGAGGTCTATTGCGTAGTGGTTGGGGGCATACTATTTCTCTTGATGGCAATGATGTCCCCGGTGTATATTCTCAGCCTGTTTATGGGTGGTTTCATGGAGATCGAGAAGTCATTGTCCCGAATAATCTCCCAGCTATTGCCATTGATGGTGAAAGTATTACCATCGAATGGCTTGGGTTACAAACCCAGGTAAAAACATATGATTTTGAGGTATTATGTTATGTTCGCGAAGAAGATATGGATATTAGTACAAGTTACATATATGAAATGGTGCGACTTATCGAAGCTACAGCAAGAGAACTTAGTCATTGGTGGGTCTTTGATTTATGTTATTTTGATAGGCAGTATTTTATAGATCCTCAATATTTAATCAGTAATTTCTCTGCTATATTAACCCCTTATGCTAATACAATATTGGCAATTGATGCAAGTGATTGGGTAAGTTCTCATGGGGGAGGTGGGGAACCTTATGAAACTCCTAGAACAAAAGATTTATTTGTAGCTGCTTATTTGAAATTATTTGATGAGGATCTTCTAACCAGTGCATGGGCAACTACGCCATTTAGTTATACTGAAAATAATATAATATATTCAACAACTCCAAAGGATCTTATAGAAACAGCAAGAAAAAAACATCAGATTCCAGCACGCTTTGTTTATGATTTTCGTATTAAGGATGTTTCATTTGGGTTTGTAGCCAAAGGGTCGCATTTACTGAGGGCCGCTTCTGTTCGATGCTATGCTAAAGAAGTCCAGAATATAACGGAATTTGGGCCTTTGTAAGATATAAATGGATCATGGGCAATTTCACACGACAATCCCTGATAGATTTTGATGATCTTAATTCCAGCATCTTCTCCAAAATAAAAGAATTCACAGAAGGTTCTTTAGAAACTGGTAAAGTAGGCATAGAATATTTGCTTAATTCTTTGGTTCTATTTTTCACTGGCTCTGTAGATTACTACAATAATATATTAGGGCAAAGCAATTATTTTTCTCAAACTAAACAACCTCTGACTCTTGAATTTATCCAAGATAACATAGACTATGGATATATTGATGCAGATTTACAGATTCTAGAAGCTGATGATGATGTCCGTATTGCTATTTTGACCAATATGGTAACACAACTTGAAGTTAATAATGATAAATGGTGGGATATTGATGCGCCTCCCCCGGCCATTCCTTTATATTTGAGTGCAATGAGCCCATTTACAGAAACTGGACCGAATGATATCAGATATTTCCAAGCGATTGATATAGAATATCCTGAATGGAATGGCTGGCCAATTTATGATAGCGGCTCTGTTGCCCCCCAGTATCCATCCAATTCATCTGTTAGAATGCCAGTTTTTTATTGTGGCCAGTATTTTACTATTACCAATAATGACAATTCAGATGATATCCCAGTAGATGTTCCTATAGGGATATATCTGCCGAATGCTATCAATGGATCTTATTGGCCAGGATATGAGGATATAAGGATCTATCGTTTAACAACATATGAAGATGGTGTTCCTAAAATTCTCAATACCGATCCTTCATCAACTATGGTGGAAATAGCACGCGATATTAATCCGTCTACTAATATTGTCACAATTTATACTGATGCTATTATTCCAAAACAGGGAGGAAGTTTTATTTATATTGCTTATTGGAGAAGTCCAGATAAGTATTTAGAAAGTTTGCCACTCCCAACAGATCCTCTTGTCCCGGCTTCAAGCACTATAATCCCAATAATAAATATTGGACGATATTTCAACTATTTTTTTAAAACTAGAAAGGATTATCTTAACTATTCTACACAAATCCCTATAGTTAAAGCTCTAAATAAAACTAATTACGAAAGCAATGAATTAGATAAAAATCTCTATGATCCATATGACCCCCAATTCTATCCATTGAAATATTTACTTTATTCTTTAGACCAACAATATCAATCATCATCTGATGATTTCTTTTTTGATGATACTTTTAATTTCGGATTTGAAAAACCTCAATATGGACTAGGATTCAGTTCTAATTACAGAGATATTAATGGTAATTATCTTCAAGATGGGATAGTATTTGGGGTTTTAATAAGTATCAAAACTTTTGCTGATATAGGTCAATCTATTCATCATAAAGATGTTCTTTACGATTTTAAAAAAGGACCAGATATTTTCCCAGATATGTTCCCTGATAAATGGGAAAATTTTTCTTATTATCCAGAATCCCCTAAGGATTATGTCCCATATATTAAAATAATTGTAGAACAAAAGAAGCCAGGGTTCAGAAGTGAAGATAGTGTTCATTCTATTATAATCCATCTAGAATATACTGATTCCTATGCTACTCGTGGTATTAATAATCTTGATTTAGTAACAGCTTTTAATGAAGAAATATTAACTTTAAATAATTTGAATAAAACAGTATTGCCTTCCGTTGCCGCTGCAAACTTTCTATTTTCTTCCTATATTAGATTTATTGCCTATCAGATAGATGAATTATTAATGAATCATAGTAGATATCAGATAGACGAATCCCATAGTAAATATTCTAGTAGTGGAGATTATGGTAAAAAAGATTCTTATTCTGTTCAAACAAATAATCTTGCTATTTCTATAGAGAATTTACTTTACTCTACTACATCTTCCAATTTAGTTGCTAAAGATGTATTAAATACAGATGAAGTGACATCAACTGATGTTACTTTACAGCCTTGGTTTAAAAATGTCTACTATTGGAAGAATCCATCACAATATGGGAAATATCATCTTGATTTTTCACAGGATACAGATTGGATTGTGGCTAGATCTAGACAATTGGACATGTCCAGAATTTATGCAGCATATTATCCAGGGGTTAATTTTGTAGACCAGAATATATCTATACCACCCTATGACCCTAATATACCCACATCGATAAAACAAAAAAGAGAAGACATTAAACAAACAGGTTTACATTTGACGGGTAATAGAATAGAAAATGCATCTGTATTAGAAGTATACTTCCCACCTCCTAATGATTACAGCGATGATACTAACTCTAATTCTGTAAATCAGGACTATACATTTCGGTTAACATTGCTTGACGCCTTGAATAATAAAATCACGAAAGAATTCTTCATACCTAACTCAAATTATTTTATCTCTGATTATGATTATGATCAGCGCAAATCTAATGGTCAAACAACTGATGGATATCTATCTCCTTCAGTAGTGCTTAATATGAAGATCTATCAAGAATATGGGGACGCTATCTTGATCCCTAATTGCAGCAATGGTCAAAGTTATAGAATCTGGATGCGAGTTTTCGATCCTGATGATCCAACACTTAAAACATATAATGAATGGCTAGCAGAATTAACCGCTGGCAAGGAAGATTTGCTCAATAGTGGGACAGCAGCGGGGAGAGCCCTATGGGAAGATATTATAGATCAACTCAATGTCATCGGAGAGACAGAAGGATTTGATACCGTAGATTTACGAACTATAAGCAATAATATCCGAGGTATAGATAAAGTATGGTTAGGAGTATCCACTTATACATTGGGGACTAGGCACTGGAAATTTAATTATGGATTTGTAGGAGGCGAAACAGAACTTGTAGGCTCCGAATTAGAATTGAAAACTAGATGGGGCTATAAGGTTAATAATGTCTGGCAATATCAGAATTTCTTGAAGGATGAAGTTATACCCGATAGAACTGCTTATATTAAAAACCATATAAGTAGCCCATATATCGTAAAGAATCAAAAAAATCATAATATTTTACGAGACGACGATTATTCTCTCAATGGGACCAATATTTTCCTATCTCAAACTTTTACTTCTGATTTTCTAGTATCTCATTTATTTAATAAGATAGATATTTGGTTAGAAAGAGTTGGCCAAGCTGATATAGAACTAGAACTTCGTATTTATAACCTAGTAGATAATAAACCTCACGGTCAAACTATCGCAAAAAGTAATACTGTAGCTTTTAATGAAGTCCCAACAGGTGGAGGAGGATGGGTCTCTTTTGAATTTATTGAATCAATCCCATTTGACCAATATGAGACTAAAAGATACGGGATGGTATTTACAACAACAGAAAATTCTGTTGAAGTGTTGGATGATAATAATAAAGTTCGATGGTATTTTTCTGATAAAAATGAATATACTTATGGGTTTAGCGGAATTCTCACATATTTAGAACAATCTGTTTCTGTAGGAGATATCTCCATCATAGTTGAAGATTTATCTGACTTCCCGGCGGCTCCTTTCTTCATCACTATAGATGGAGATCTTTATCATATAGTGTCAGTAGATATAAATACTAATACTCTTTATCTGTCTAACTATGAATACGATGGTAATTATGAATATGATGGAGAATATACAGATTATAACTGGGACATTAATGCAACTACTTTAGCATATACTGCTGGTTTGCCAGTAACCTTAGTTCAATTTATACCTTATGATCCAGAAAATAGATTCAGAATTAAAAAATTAAATTCTAACGGAACAATACTTAGTGAATGGTTATTACCTTGGGAATCGAATCTTGATTCTAGCTATAGAATTTATGCAAATGCTGATGCTGTTGGTATAATCGAAACCGTGCCATTTGAGGAATGGTTTGGCAGTGATTTATCTGAAGATTTTATAGATTATGCCGATTCTTTCTATATTGTGAACAATTCAGCATCATATGATATCTCAAAACCCTGGCTTAACGCTGCTGGGCAAATTCCGCCAGGAGAATTAGGGGGCTTTTCTTATGGCCTCCGAGATAATGCTCCGATAAATGGGACTATTTTAGGTGGGTTCAATATTACTGGTATTGATGAATTCCCAAGCCCTAATACTGCCAGAGTTGGAGTATCTAGTAAAGTAGATGGGTTTTGGTCTTGGAATACCGAAGTATTATCTCAGCAAGATCAAATAAGAATACTGCCTCAAGCTAAACTAAATCAATCTGGAGATATTACTTATCTGCCTTTTTACAATAACATATTTTTGACTATGGGGTTAGTAAGATCTGATGAAAGTAGAAAAGTTGTCCATAAGATTTTATATGGTTATAATCATGATGTTGGTACTGTAGAAGAAGTGATATCAAGTAATCAGATAAAACTTCATTCATCTATATTAGATAATGCTGCATATATTAGTTATTGGCCATCTCTAACTTCTTTCCAATGGGTCGGTAAAGTTATTAAGTTTTTAGATGGAAATGCTTCTGGGGCAACTGCTTACATTACGGCCAATATAGATACCATAACAGGAGATGGCATTTATACCATTACTCTATTAGAAGACTTGGATGTCCCTCCACAAGTCGGAGATCCATATGCTATATCTTTTAATTCTATAGAAACAATTGACGCAGGAACTATAGATAGCGTTTCAACTACTATTTCCTCTATAACAATAGTTGATAGTAGCAAGAATTGGACTAATAATCAATTCGTAGTATATAAATTATGGTTTACTAGCGGCGTTTTATTGGGGACTAGTGTTACAATAGAAAGTAATTCCATTAACTCCATTCAGATAGGATTATTGCCCAATGAGCCATCGGCAGGTGATACCTATGTCATATATGATCCAAATTCAAACATACTAGGAACATATTGTACCGAAGTAACAGATCCTAATAATTTAGATCCTAATTTGATCATGGATAGTGAAGATTATATAGGTATTGATCATGTTTATATCAGTGCTACATCTTTCCCATCTGATTATTGGGATGGTATGGGATATACAGATGCTTTTCTGATTAGAGGAACTTTTGATGTCACAAGATAGAGTTGAATATTGGTGGAAATTTATTACTGATTTAGAAAATATGTATCTATTAGGTCTTAATAGAGTAGATAATATAAATTCTAGTGAATATTATGCTGGCATAAAAAGATCAATGGATTATATTTATGGATTCGATAATCTAGAGTATGATCAGGGCATAGTATACGGCCATGAGGCCCTACCTGCGGGCCAGTATATTTTTAATGGTTATTATGGCGCGGGTGATGAGGATGAAACTAAAAAAGATCCAACCATCAACTATAACACGAAATGCATCAATTTAGAATATAGTTCAGCCCCCAATGGAGCGATAATTATCAACCCAGGCGATATTTTCATAAATAATCAGATAGTAGGGAATCAAAGTATAAATATTCAACTCATAGATAATACTGATGCTGTTACAATTATCGAAGGCGAAGATTTTGATAATCAGTTTGTATATCCTCCAGATAATCTTTTCGATGTTATTTTAACATCCAATTTATATATCGATTCTTCTGGAAATTTTGTAAATAAATTCCTGAGGGGAAGTTATCCATCAGGATCATATATCACAACTTATCAAAGTTCGATATTAACGGATGGATACATTGATTCTTTTGGATACAGAAAAAATATACTCAATAGTAACTTTTTTTATCAAACACCATCAAATTCCATTGATGTCGCTAAAATAGTATGGAGAATAAAAGATACAACGGATGATGATAGGAGAAATCATTCCTATGAATACTATATAATAGACAATAGACAATTCTATGGTTATTATGGTTGGAAACAAGCTTCAGCGATAGCGATAATAGCAGATTTACATAAATCTTTGACCGAATCCTCAACCTATGATTTAGTTTTAGTATCTAAAAAGATGTTCAATATAGTTTTTAAAGTCATGCAGTGGGGCATACCTTCTGATTTTATAACATATTGGGAAGCTGTCCCTAAGAACATTAGTCAGATTATTAGGGATTTATATACTGAGTTAGAGAATGTCCCAGTTGGCGACGAGGAATAATTATGTTTGTAACAGATGAAAATATGCAAACTTTCACAGACCTAATAGGAAATATTTATTCTAATTGGTCAAATACTTTTGATAGTGATAGCCTTAAGAGAGATTCTTATGCTTTCCTAAGAAAAAGATTGCAAGATTATGTAGATAATAAAGCTTTACATTATTCGGTTTATTCTTCTACAAATCTAGTACCTTCCGAAAAAGTAGGTGGCACAGATACAATGACAATCAGCGCTGGATATGTCGTTGATGCTAATAATGCCATAGCTTTTGTCAGTGAGCACGATGTAACTGTTATAAAATCATTTGGTTATAACTATCCAGCCAATGGTTATTATGGAGTATTGATAGGATTTTATCATGAAAATATAGATGCTGCAACACAATCTAAGTTGGTAGAATTAGATGATGATATCAGTTCTGGGCAGAGTAATAGTGAAATATTGTTAAGGGATGCTTCTTTACTTTCTGATATGACTGCTCCTTTAACTTTCCACATAGGCAGTGAAGATATTCTCATTTCAAGTTTTAGCATTATCAATAAAAAGTTATATATCAGCAGTGATTATAATGGGGGCAGACCAATAAGTTCTCATAATACTGGTGATAAAGGATTTATTTTCAAAACTCTATTAGCAGAAATTATTTGTGGGGCGCCGATTGATCCATCTTTTGTCCCCATTGAATCGGCTTCTAGTTTTTCTTATTATCCTATCCTTCCCGACAATTTTATGTTAATCAGCAAAGTTTTAGTTCGATATCCTATAACCCCTGCTACTCCTTCAGCCGCTGTCGAGATCATTTCCTATACTGATGAACGTTTTATTGGTGGTGTATCTCAAGATCAACCCTTTACTTCAGAAGAGGCCAATTTACTCCAGGGTTATTTTGATATACTTAATTTATTAGAGGATAGTCTTTCTTATAAGAGTGTTTTAGATTCATTCATTCAAGAACTTTCCATAACAACATTCAGAACTTCTAATGATACAAGTTCTACCGAAGTAAATTTCAAAACATATTGGAATAATAGACCGCTACAACGTAATAGTACTTTTAAGCACGGAGTTCAATGGTCTAATTTTGAAAGATTTGAGTTTAATGAAGGGTTCAAAAGATTATGGTTTAATAATTCTTCTGATCAATTATTAACCACTCTTGCTATATTCAGCGGTGATTTATTAGATAATTCAAACACATCTGGAGTAGATATACCAATCATTTCTAGTATTGATGCGATAGAAGTTGCATCGCCAGACTTAGGGGCTATTACTCCAGGGCTTGTAAGTTATGCTGTGACAGCGGTTACTGCAAGTGGCGAGAGCCCCTTATCAGATTTTTTTACCATAACGGTTCCAATCTTGCAGCCGTATAATAAAATCAGAATAACATGGCCTAACATTGCTGGCGTAGACTATTATAACGTGTACAAAAAGAGTTCAAATTTTTCAACTATTAATGATATTAGATTGACGACTGATAATGAGGTCACTTTTATTTCTAATGGTTCTGGTTCTAATATAATATTTGATGATCTTGGCATCATAGCGGGCAAGACAACAAGGCGAGGAGTGATTCTGACTGATAAGACTATATTTTTAGATAGTGGCTCTCCCTTATATGCTTATGTGCCTATTATTAGCGATATAGGAGCATTATGGCCTATATCAAGTTTAGAGAATAGTATAATTTCTGATAATTCTATTTTAGATATTGATCCTTTAGAAAGAACTACTATGAATGAATTTTCTATAGTTTTAACATTGGAACTTCCGTCAGGAGGAAATGAACAACAAATAATAGTAATCCCCAAAGGAACATTAGCAGGAACTTCTTTCTCGATAGGAGAAGGAAGAGATTATAAATCTATTACTGATATGAGTATTAGAATTAGTGAAGACAGTTCTAAAGTAACGCGAGTCGGGAATCGTATAGATTGGAGCATTCAGGATGTTGTATTTATCCAAAATGTTTCATAGCATTAAAAGAGGATATCCCACCAATTAGCGATAAATAATGAGTGTCTGGAGGAAAAACATGGCAATTATCACCACAGAAGAAATGAATTATCTGGCAACCCTTCTTGGAGATGCGTATCAAAATGGTTTAACTGGCTATGGAGATACCGACACTCCCGGTACGGTCAGTTATGAGATTTCCAAAGCTAAAGTATATGTCCGAGGTGGGACAGAAGCTCGCAATGGTATTAGAGCAGATTCACTTAACAGTCAACAAAATGCTCTTGATCTTGAGCCCAGTGTTAGTACTACTACTGTGAATATACGTAGAGGAAAGTTCTATATAGACAGTAATATTAATGAGCTTTACACTGATAGAAGTTTTAGTTTCGCATTCGATGAAGATTTTTGGATGAGCGCTGGTTTAACAGAAGCTACTTGGGATGAACTTTTAACTGATTTAGCCGCGAATACTGCTAAAGTTGTGACCCAACACCGAGCTAAAGCTCTCGTCTATGCTTCAGATGAACCAATAAGTGATGCTACTGCTGGAGAAATGGATTCTTATATCAATTTCTCAACAACACATGCTGATTTGAGAATTAATGCTACTACAGATTGGTTCGCAGCAGAATTCAAACCAACAGCCAATACTCAGTCTCGCTATTTGGACAAAGTAAAGCTCTACATAAGTTCAGTAGGATCCCCTAATACTGGATTAATATGTGATGTATACGCAGATGATTCTGGTAGCCCTGATGTCTCTGGCGGTGTCATTTTATCATCTTTTCAAGTAGATAATATAGATGCTGATGGTTCTTGGGTCGATTTCGTTTTTGTAGATCCTACTGTTCTAACAGGAGGATCTGTTTATTGGTTGGTCTTAAAACCAGGAACTCCTACTGGAAGTGTTGCCGCCAACTTAGCCGGTGGTATCTATTATCGATGGCATTTTAAGAGTGCCGCTTATGCCAATGGTGCAAATGATGATATATTGCCATCTACCGATGGTGGTTCTACATGGGGGTCAGATATTGGAGCAACTGGTGGTGGCGGATCTGGGATACAGCCAGCAATGCAATTCATTACCTATCTTAAAGTAATTTATAGCGGTATCATGGCTGATTTTGATTCAACCGAAACTGGAAATCCGAGCAATACTCTTTCCAATATTGTAGATACTATAGTGACTCCGATTCCTTCAGTTAATGATTACGCTGCAATATGTTCTGCCACTCTCGTCTCATCTAATGGTACTTTTAGTGCTGGTACTATACCTATAACCTCTACAGTAACAATAACAGACGAAAGACAAGTTGTAGCATATGAGGGTCTTGAAGACGATGATAAAATGTCTGTAATCTTCCCAGGATTAGACACTACAGAAAATGAAATTCAGAAGGTTTCTAATGCATTAACAACAAGTCCTCTGGCTTCCTCATTCTCTGCAACCGTATCAGCATTAAATACTCATATCTCAACATTGAGTTCTGGTAATACATTTAAGAGTTATTGGAGACTTCAAGAGAATTATTTCGATAGATCATTTAGACAGCTATGGTGGGTTAACTCTAGAGAAGAATTAACCATAGATTTTGGAACTTTTACTGCTACTGGAAGTAACTCTGTGGAATATACTAATGGTTCAGATGGATGGGCTTCTACAGATTCTTGGGCAGCAGATATGACAACTGGTGTAAGCCTTGAAATCTATAATCCTGTTGTAACTGGTGCGGCAATTTTATTGAAAATTTTTGGTATTACTACCACTTACACAGAATTAACAGCTAATGCAGTAGCTACAGATTCTTCAATAAGTGTCGAAGATCCATCCTTGTTCATAGTAGGTGATTACATTTGGGTTGAAAAATGGAATGGTTCAACATTTAATGGCGATCTTTTGAAAGTATTGACAGTAACCGGGAATGTAATAGCTGTGGGTTCTGGTGAAGCTGGTGTTTGTAATGGATATGTTACTTACACCCATTCTATAGGGGATAGAGTTTATCTTGTAGATGATGTGGAAGTTACGATAGCTTCAGGGACTGCCGCTCAAACGAGAACTACTATAACTCCAACTGTAACAGGAACCAAATTCTTAGGAGTTGCTTATTTACAACCGACTTATAGTGGTGCAAAATATGGTACCGCTTCTAACCAATATGTAGCAAGAAGCGTTTAAAATCATAGAGGTGAAAAATGATAACTTCATCTGAACAGTTTGTAGCTCGGCTGGGATATGCCGAGCTACTTCTTTTTTCGGATGATTACTTCGATAATCCTGATTTTTTGAACATGACCCCGAAGAATATAATTCGGGCAAAAGAATATGATTTGATGCCGAAATTTGAGGCAGACATGAATGAGGATATCATCATAGGTCTGCCAGAACGTGTACTTTTTGGTGTTAAACCCGTTTCTCTAGAAGGCAAAATTAGTTTAGATCTTGCAGCTACTATATATGGTAGGATCGAATTCCCCATAGCTATGATGTTTGATAAATTACGTCAAGCGTGGGTTGGATGGAGAGAAACTGGTATTATTATGTCTCCTCGTAATGATATTAAGGGAGATACTTCTCCACTATTCGCTTTAGGCTCTGCAACACATGGAGCTTTTATACAATGTTTAGTTGATAGTTTAAATATCAATATTTCAAAAGCAGATGATCCTATTGATATGGAATTCGGTATTAAATCTATCGGTTACGATCCCAGTGACGAAGATACGATACAAGCATGGCAGGATATGATATACAATCTTTCCACAGGTCAGAGATATCTCACGGACGCCCGCAGAATGATACTTGGCAAAGATTGTACTATCACAACTGGAGATAGTGTTGTTGTTGGTAATTTTGGGATGCCTAGCAGTAGCACTAGTATATTTGCTGGTGGTCCCAATAAACCAGATGATACCATTACTAATGTTGTAAGTTTTACTCTATCTATAGAGAATCATTTAGAAGCTACTTATACCTGCCATAGCCATCAAGAAACAGATGCAGTAGCTCGTTTTCAGGAAAATATATTTCCAGATAGTTATGCTATGTCTTCACCGAGAACAATAACTGGTACATTGGAATGGTTTGGCAATGTTCAACCTCTTACTTTTCTAGAAAAAATTACTGGCCCGACTAGTGCCCAGAATCAATACTCTCTTATAATTGATACGAAGTTATTCAAAATTGAACTCAAGGAACCAGTTTGGAGTCTATCCGAAAAACGAATAGGATTGGATCTAATAAAAAGAACAGCTAAATTTACAATAGCTTCCGATGGGGATATAATCGTTCCAGGGTATAGCACGAATTATTCATAAGGAGAAGCAATGGGAGTTTTAGTAGATAAGAGAGCTACTTTTGAAGTATCTTTTTTTTATAATTTAGTTAAAAATGGAGATGGGAAGACTGTAGGCATTGAAATATTAGGGGACGAGGATGGGGCTCCAGAGGGCTGTCTTCAGTTTAAAAGCTTGTGGGTGCCTGCTACTCATGAAGAAATGACTTTCATACGAGAAGAATCTTCTGTAATCAATCATGTCAATGAAAAGGCCATATTATTGCTTAAAGAATTTAGGCCAAGGTTGATATGTTCATTATGTAGAGGCTGGAATTTAACTGACGATGAGGGAACACCGCTTCCTATAACAAGAGAAGTAATATCTAATATGTTCGAATCATTTGTAATAAAGATTATTGAAGAATGGAAGAAATCTACTGGGAGTAAAGAAAAGATTCCTAATGATAATACATGGGAAAAAGTTACAATAGAACTCATTCAAACAATATTAGCTAGATTAATGGTCGTAATTGGAAATAAATAATGAGCTATTTTCAAACTAAAAATGGTATTGTGAAGATTGGAAAACATATCCTAAAAGAAGGTTATAAAGTCTATAAGGATCCTTTAGGAAGTTCGGGCAGTGGTAATGAAGATAGCACAGATAGAAAAAGACCTAATGCTGCCCTTCTGACATATAGTACCGACCAGTTGATATCAGATATGGGTTCCGATATTGATACAAGGAATGTCCCAACATCAAGCATGACAGTACAAACGGAACCAGCCTGGGATTATATCCCCAATTATGAACAGAATTCATTTGACGTGACAAGATTTACTTATCAAAAACCATCTCAGAAGACTATATCTTTAGAAGGGAACTATCTGACTCCATCTACTTCCAATTACCCAAATTCAGATACATTAGATACATTTTATATGTTTAATACATTCCCTTATGATTTTATGAGTATGGCTGCTAATCCATATGCTTATTCTTTTTCTTTTTTAGATACTATACCCAATACTGCTGGTAAAGAAATAAAATTAGGGCGAGGCATGTTGCCTCAAAGTTTCAGTATTAAAATAGCTGGAATCGATAACGTGCAAGATGCTGTCTGGACTGCTAAATTTATTGGACCTTATGATTTCGGTAATAATTATAATCAGAATGCTCCTGCTTCGCCGATTAAAACCAATTCTGGCCTTAGGGCACTGAACACTAAAGATTTCGTGGTCTATTGTACTAGTAATAATATATTATCCGCATTGATAAGTTTTGATCTTTCTATTCAGATTGAATGGGAAAAAAAAGCTACTAATTCAAGTTATCTTAGTAGAGATTTTGCACCAAATTGGCGTTGGTGGGGCATGAATAATATGACTGGTGAATGTGTTATCAAAATGATTTTACCTTTGAGTGTTGTTTTGGGGCCAGATGTAGGGGCTTATGCTTGGCCCGTTATCAAAAGATTTAATTGGACATCGCCTAAAATATATTCTCCAACATTCCATTCTGTTGGTCTCGATCCGACTCTCACCTTACCTCACTTTTTTTGGCAAACACCTTCAATAGATTTTCAAAGCGAAAATTTAGCCATAATAAGCTATAAAGGAGTTCTACATAATGGAACAGTTACTAGCTAATCTTTACCAATTTAAGTGTTATATTCAAACTGATAATCCGATCCAAATAACTGAAGATAAACCATCTGGGCCTTGGATAAGATTTACTCTAAGAGAATTGGCTTGGTGGGAATATGATAATATTATCGCTAAAACTTTCACAAAAACACAAGATACTTATGAATGGACTATTAATTCTTTTATGAAGAAGAGATTATTGTTAAAAGAAGGTCTCCAAAGAATAGAAGAATGGGATAATGAAAATATAGTTTCTTATGACGAAGATTGTTATGATTTATTACCAGATACTTATGGCGAATTATTATGTGAATATTATGATAATAAAGTAACCATATCTGTAGAAGAAATAATTAATCTGGAAAGTCAGATAAGATCTTATATGGATCCTAGTGAAATAAATGTAATAAAACCTCCCTATGATAGGATGATAGTAGAACTTGACATAGCTAGAAGATTAGGAGGATATAATCGTAAAGATATTTTATCCATGTCTAAAAAAGAAATGGATAAAATATTCATATTGGGGAGATTAGGATTAAAGATACCATTCCAACAAAGTCTTAATGATATATCTTCTGAGAATGGATTGAATGGTATACAAGATCAGGAATTATTAGATTTAGCTCATCAAATGATAGATTTTTCGCCGCCGCCGGAATTTAGAAAAAAATCTTCGGAGATGAATGATGCCATATAACGCTTTTGAATCAGAAGATGGAGCCGCTGGGGTTATCTCAAATGAGCCCGAAATGACGGCACATGGTGATGGCGAAGCCCCTACTAGCTATCTTGCAGGGCATGGAGCTATACCGTCATTTACATCCACAACTGCGGATATCGGAGAAGAACTTAAAATGCCTGTTTCTCAGGTGGGCACACCCAAAACTGAGAATATACAGTTAGAAACTAGATCTCCAATCCCTATTAGTATACAAAATTCAAAACTATTAGATCCATTTTATCAACCCAGTATGGAAATGAATAAAATAGAATCATTAGCTCGCCCAGGTTTATTGGAGACACAAGAAAATACTGAATATCAGCGAGACGTTATACCTCAAGTGGGGGATGCCGGGCTTGACAAGTTTATGAATATTTCACCAGTCCAACCCATTCTATCTGAAAAATCTGCACAACCTGTTACACAAACTTCTGTTGCACCACAAGCTCCTATACAACCTGCTATGCCACAACCTACTGTGCCACAACCTACTGTGCCACAACCTACTGTTGCACCACAAGCTCCTGTTGCACCACAAGCTCCTGCTGTACCACAAGCTCCTGTACAACCTGCTGTACCACAAGCTCCTGTACAACCTGCTGTACCACAAGCTCCTGTATCACAAGCTCCTGTATCACAAACTCCTGTATCACAAGCTCCTGTACAACCTGCTGTGCCACAAGCTCCTATACAAGCTCCTGTTGCACAAGCTCCTGTTGCACAAGTTCCTGTACAACCTGCTGTACAACCTGCTATGCCACAAACTC
>Ga0172369_10001572_pt1 | contig 32814 bp, 27 predicted proteins | sample LakKiv25m_FD_114539 | JGI IMG/M metagenome (GOLD analysis project Ga0172369, IMG submission 114539) | Freshwater microbial communities from Kabuno Bay, South-Kivu, Congo - kab_022012_11.25m | ecosystem: Environmental > Aquatic > Freshwater > Lake | place: Democratic Republic of the Congo... | reverse complement strand
TGCAGAAAGGAGAAACGTACGGTGTCAAGCAGCGAGCGTATTACGCTCGTATTTAGCAATATAGCCATCGCGAAACAGAACTGTGCTGCTAAGTCGAGATGCGGCGGGGGAGAGGCTATTCGTTTGCCCCATTCGTCCGGAATGGTGACGGTCACCATCTGGTAACCGGGCGTGATGGTGCCGAGTTGATGCTGCACGCCGCCGGTCGCCTGCGCGGTCAGTGTGCCGCCGATGAAGTCGCCGTCCGGATTCGTGGCCGTATACCAGATATCGATCATCCGGCCATAACCTTGCTGGGAGGCGCTGACGAAGACTTCGGGCGCCACGTTGATGGCGATGGCCTGGCTCGCGCTGTGCGAGGGTTCCCCATCGGTGTAGCTGATGGTGACCGTGACGGTATAGGTGCCCTGGGTGGCATAGGTGTGGTACTGATCCATCGGTGGGCCGGGCGGCACGGTGTTCGACTGCCCGTCGCCCCAATTGATGATGATGGTATTGATGCTGGCCCGGTAATCGGTCGCGGTATAGCGCAGCATCACATCGAAATTATAGGGATTGGTCAGCGCATCGATGGTCACGCTGTTGACGCCAGGATAAGTCATCGTCACATTCTCCGTATCGGACAGCGTCCCACCCGGCACCGCCGGATGATCGGTGAAGTGGGCGGTGAGCGAGACGACGTAGCTGTCCTCCCATTCGGGTGGCACATCGAAGGGGATCGTCTCGATGCCGTTGCCATACATGTTGGGCAGCGGCACCCAATATTTCGTGAAGGGTGCATGCGCGCGTGTCACCGCCAGTTCCGCGAAATCGGGCCAGGCGCCGAAGGTGTTGTAGTTGATGGTGATGTCCAGGTGTCGCCCGGTGACCGTGACGTGTTGGATATCGAGGATCGGCGTGATGGTGGCATACACGTCGAGCATCGCCATACCATTGGCGCCTTGCGCATCCGTCGCTTCCGCCACCACCGGAAAGTGGCTCGTCGATGTGTAGGTGTGCGCGTAGGTTTGCCCGGAGACGCAGCCTGCGGTCGTGGTGCCATCTCCCCAATGGATGTTCAGGGTGATGGGGCCGGTGCTGTCGTCGGTCACGGTAGGGATCACGGACACCTGGCCGGTGCCCGCGGTGTTGCTCGCCAGCGACAAGGCAACCAGGGGTGGGTCATTATCGACGTGGACCAAGGCACCGTTCATCCCCGTGGCGCCGCCATCGTCCGTCACCTGGAAGGTCACGGAATAATCGCCAGGATTGGTATAGGTATGCTCCAGCGAGACACTGGCGCCGGTATTCAACGTCGCGACCTGAGCCGGACTCAGCGCCGTCTCCTGGGCGTCACCCCATTGCACGATGCCGGCACTGATGACCCCATCCTCGTCATGCGCGCTGAGTGAGATCGTCACTAAACAATTCATGGATGCTCCTTTTGTATTACGTGATGCCGGACTCGGCTTCGGTCGAGAGGGAGCCGGGGGATTGCCCCCAGCGCCAACTGTCCTCGCTGTCGGGGTACTCGACAACCACCACATCACGGACGACGGCCATGCCATCGCCCAGCGTATTCACCGCGCGCACCGTGAGGGTGTAGCGCCCCATGAAGACGTAGTCATGCCGGTAGGTCTGCCCGGACTGGCAGCGCTCGGTGCTGGTGCCATCCCCCCAGTCGATACTCAAGCGCACATCGCGTCCGGTGGGATCATTGCTCTGCGGTGTCAGCCAGAGCGACAATCGGCGCACGACCGGGGGCGCAAAGCCGCACCAGGGGGGAAAGCGCATCTTCCACACCCACTCGGTAAAATCGACCAGCCCGCCGTCGAGCGCCGCCAGCACGCCTTGCCGCACGCCGGGAATCACCGTATGTCCCCCCGCGGTCGCGAGATTCAGGTTGCCGGGCAACGGCGATGCCAACCCGCCGATGCCGGCGACCACCACCGGAAAGATGTTGCCGGAAAAGACTTCGGAGATCCCCTGGGCGGCAGTGGCACTATTCGTGATTGGCTCGACCAGCCCACCGAGCAGACTCACTTCCGCCATCGGGCTACTCCTTGATCACGTGCCAGTAGTCATAACTGCTGCTGCCGGTATAGAGGCAGAAGATTTTATACGTCGGGCCGCCGGCGCCCCCGAGGCGAATAATGTCTTCCGAGTTGCCGGGCGAATTATTCAACTGGTACGCGTTGCGCAACGTCCCCCGGCAATCACCTGTCTTGCCGACGTAGAGCGGCATGAAGCCATACTGTGCGCGTCGCATGTCCGGCCAGAAATAGTCGCCGAAGGCGTCCTTGATCATGCTATTTCGCCGGTGTCGGATGCCTTGGCCGTCATACGTGTGCATAGCGATGTCGCCGCAATTGACGGTGCCCCAATCGCCGGGAAAGGTCGCTGCTGCATCACTGTTGTAATTGCGCAATGTCGCCCGGCACACCGGGAAGAGTTCTTCCCCGCACAGGGTGCCGGCAGGATAGGTGACGCCGCCGGTCAAGCCGCCTTCCAATCCGGCGATGAAGGTCACCGTGTTGCCGGTGATCGCCGCCACGCGGAAGACATGGCCGGTCGTATCATTGATGACCTGATAACGTCCGCCAATGGTAAACAGACTCGGATCGGCCACCTGCACGGAGGTCGAGACGCTGGCGGTCAACTCTGTCAGCGTGGTGGTCGTGCGCGGGTCGTGGTAGGGCGAGATATACCCCACGTAGGTGCCATAGTAGGCGGTGCCGATGCGGGTCACGACAATCAGGGCATCCTTGTCGCCGTACAGGAAGTAGGCGAAGGAACTGGCTGAGCCGGGGATGGTGGGGGCATACCCGTCAATCACGTTATCCGTCCACCGCGCGAAGAGGAACGGCCCGCCTTTCGAGAGGATATACGTGGGATCGGCGGTAGCATCCCAATACCCCGGCATGACGTACCCGGCGCCCGTCTGGATGGTCAGGCGCGTCGCGGTCACCGCGGAGACGCGCATGCGCCCGAGTGCCGCGCGATACCGGCTACTCCCCGTGGTGGGATTGAAGCCCCAGAGCGTATCGCCGACCGCAAAGCGATCCAGGAAGCTGGGGGCACCGGCCTGGGCATCGAAGTAGGCGGTGCTGGAACTCGGATTGTAGCATTTGACGGTGCCCGGATTGGGTGTCCAATAGGGCGCGACCGTTTGCCAGGTGCGGAAGACGCAGGTGTTCAGCCCCTCGTATCCCGCAATGCGGTCGAGCATGATGCCGAACTTCTTCTCCCCGCTTTCCCCGGTCGAGCGCATGGCGAGGAACGGGACGGCCAGCAGCGAGTAGTCATCCGCCACCGTCCAGCCGCGTCCCACCAGGAAATCGCGAATTTTCCCCAGCAGTTCGTTCGTATTCGCCACCGTGCCGTAATCATGTGCCCAGGCCATTTAGCGTGTTCCTTTGTGCAGTTGCTGCTTCTCGTACTCGTGTTGCCGTTCCAGCGCCACGACGAAATCCGCCCGCTGACGGAAAGTCAGGCGACGAATCTCCTCGAATCCCCAGTGCAGTCCACCGTAGGCCAGGTGAAAGGCGTCCTGCATCAGAGACGCCCGGCGGGGAATAAAAAACTCGGGTCCGCTTCCACGCGTCCTCTCATCTCCGTGCCGCAGTAGGCACAATACGTGCGCAGCACGGTATCGATGCCGCAGTCGACGGCCACCATCGCCTCGCGGAGAGCCTGGCGGTCGCTGATCGACATCTCGGCCAGGGTTTTCTTGCTGGGCGGTTGCTCGTCAATCGTCAGGATGCGAATGAGCATGGCATGCGAAAGATCGACATCGCGGATCGCGTTCAGGCGCTTTTCCTTCCGGCCATCGAGGAAGCCGAACTTCACCACCTGGCCGGTGGCGGGCAGCGGAAACAGGAACTCGCGTTCCGCCGGATACGGGATGACCGGCAGCTCCTCCAGATTGACCACGAGCTGCTCGCTATTCCGGCAGACGCGGTTGGGACAGGTCAGCGCAACCGTCACCTCATCCCCCAGGGAAACCTGGCGCAGTTTCACCAGCAGGAACAAGCGATCCCCGGACAGTAATCCGAGGATATGCTCCATGGTGAGACTGGTCTGCTCCCCCAGGCGCAGCAGGCAGTTGCGGAGCACCATATTGACGGCGTCGCCACTCTTCAGCAGACGCTCATTGGTGAGCAGTTCCTCTTCCACGCCGGTCATCTCGCGGAGTTCGCAGTCCAGGCCACTCGGTAACGTAAAGAGATACATGAGGTCAACTCCAATACTGATAGGTGATCGTCAGCTTCTCGATGGTGTTGTCGGTGTTGCCGCCTTCGAGATCATCGTATTCCAGCGCCTTGATCCAGGCGCCATGGAGATGCCAGCGGCGGGTCTCGATACCGGTGCGGTCGTACTGCACGATATCAATGTCGCGCAGGTACATCGCTGGCGTGCCGCCCAGGCCGAGGGTGGCGTTGCCCACCTGCTGCAGCCAGGCACGGGCGGCATCCTCCGAGCCGTCGGCCAACACGCCCTTCTCCATCTGGATGTCATCGAACTTCACCCGCCCGGCCACCTTCTGATCGAAGAGCGAGCCGGCAGGTGCAAAGGTCACTTCCTCGAACTCCGTTTTCGGGAGCGAGCTCTTCTGGAACAGAGCCACGTCAAACCCGTTCACCTCGATGGCGAACTGCCAGTTCTGGTAGAGGTTGCGTGGCGTCGTCGCGATATTCATGGATGCCTTCTCTCCTTTGTTACAGGCGCCGCCCGGTGTTCGCGTCGATAGTGACGCGGGCGCGGGGCGGAGATGCCGGTGTCGGGCGCGAGGGGGAGGACGCCGGACGCGCTGCGGCTGATGGCGCATGTTGCGCGTTCCGCTTACCCAGCGTGTCGGGTGCCGAGGTGCCGGCGCCGCTCCCCACCGCGTTGCGACGGAGCGTCAGTTCACAACTGTAGCCGCTCCCGTCGATCCGGTGCCGGACGGTTTCCACGTGATACAGTCCGCTGAATTTCCGTCCGACCCCACGAATCTCCACATTGGTCTTCGCGCGCAGGGTGGGCAGCCCCACGGTCACCGCTTCCGCCGTCACCTGACCCAACTCCCCCTGCACGAACTTCTCTTCGGCGGCGGGACGTAGCGGGGTGCCGCCCGCCGTGGGCGTGATGTGTCCCGCCCGCTGTCCTCGCGCCGTGCTCATAGCCGCCCTTCCTCCTTCTCCAAGGCTACGGAGGACAAGCCCGATTGTCCCATCGACATACTCCTATTTCACCCGCTTGCCGGTATTGGCATCGATGACCATCCGTCCACTACCGGTGGACGTCCTATCTCCCTGCGTCGTCTTACTCCCCAGCACCGGACGATCCGGCGTCGAGGCGTTCTCGGCATTGGTGGTCGCCGCCGATTTCGTCGCCGGGTTGACGCCCACCGCCGTGGCGGACTTCCCACCGGCGGCGTCCCCTTGCGTGCGCGTCGAGGGACGGAACGAGCGCAGGATACCTGTCCGATCCGTGAAATACTCCAGCGCCATCACCGGCGGTTTCTCCAGCCCGCGCGGGTGAAAGTGGAGTTCATCCCCCTCGACATAGAACACGTAGCTGGTGGTACCTTTGCCGTCCTCGGCGCGGGCGGTCTTCGCCAGATGCGCCAGCCACTGCGCGTCCGATTGCTTGCTCTGATGCAACAGCGGAAAGCGCTCGATTGTCGGCGTCACTATCGGTGTCAACCCGTGCTCGGTGGCAATGGCTGTCGCGATATCACTCGCACGGATGCCCCCCGTGTGCTCCCACACCCGCTGCACCTGCTCGGCGGACAGCGTACAGCCCTTGTCATACGCTTTGAGGGTGATCGTCGGCGCCCCGGATTCCGGGAAGTCGTAGCCGATCTCCTTGATTACCCCCACTTTTGTGGGCGAGAGCTGGTCCGCATAGCCAAACCGCGCCCGAATTTCGTGCCCTTCCTGCAGGAGCGGATGGTCGATTAGCTCCAGAGAGGGATCGGCCAGCGTGACCTCCAGCATATCCATCGTCCGCTCCGCATCCTCATATGTGAACGCCAGCACGCGGTCGGTCAGGTCGCGCGTCAGGCGTTGCCCGTTGATCTCCAGTAATACGATGGGCGCATCGATGTCCAAACTCATCCACCTCACATGGGAGTGCGGAGGAGCCCGCGCGCATCGTGACCTGTCGATGCGGGATCAGCCGCGTATCCCCGCTACATCCCTCTATATAGTTGAAAGCCCAATATTTTTTTCATGGCCAGGTGACGGGGGGAATATTGACAGCCGCCTGTCTGAGGTGTTTATATTAACTAAATATGAACGTTGCACAACACATGATCGCTTACCCCGGAGCACCGCACCGATGCCCGTCAGATGCACAATCCCAAAAAGGAGACGACGACGATGAGCGCACAGCACTACAGCGGTGAACTTGGCCGGCGTGTCAAGGAACTGCGTGAGCAGCGCAAGCGGACAGATCCGCGATTTTCCGTCCGGCAATTCGCCCAGGCGCTGGGGGTCAGTCCGGCATTTATCAGCCAGTTGGAGCATGGAGGCGCGTTCGTGCCGAAAGATGCGGTCGTCGAAAAGATGGCGGTCCTGCTCGAGGTGGATAAGGACGAACTCTTTGCGTTGGCCCGGAAGGTCGAACCCGGCATCACGGCTATCATCGTGGCGAACCCGGCGTGGGCGGATTTCCTCCGCAGGGCTCACGCCTGTGGATGGACGGCGGAAGACGCCATGCGTATTCTTGAGGACCATTACCAGCATAAGTGCACAGTATGAATCTGTAGGAGAGGTGTATGTCGGTGGATGTCTCCCTCGACATCCACCGTTTTTCTTTGACCGGATGAAGGAGGGCGGAACGGTGGGAAAGGCGTTTACACTGAACGTGGTGATTGGCAAGGTGTCTCCGGCGTTGCTGGAGACCTATGTGGTGAATCGGCGCCTTGCGCTTGACCGCATGCCGAGTGGGTGTGCGGTCAACGACGAAGCCTATGTGGATACCATGATGAAGACGATCCTGGCATTGCCGATGGCCATACAGGAGCGTATCCATCAGGATTTTCGCGGGGTGCGTAACTTGGCGACCAGAGAGGGGTTTCAACACCTGACGCTTATCGGGTCCATGCCCACGCGGAATGAGCCGGTGGACGTGGTTGCGCAGACCGCCTCCCTGAAGACGCTGTATGATCGGGTGTTCTGGGTGATGCTGCATCACGATGAGCTGTTCGAGGACGCTGTCGAGCGCGTCAAGGTCATCGGCTTGAAAACGGGACGCTACCATCGTGAACTGATGCCGTTGGCAGCGGCTCCCTCGATTGATCCCCCGGTGCAAGCACACCTGGCCGAGGCGGTCATGGCATACTTCAAGAAAGAAGGGCGTGCGGAATTCTGCAAAGTGCGCTGTTATCGCTACGGGGAGCATACCTACTATTGCGCCTCTCCGATGGATTACACCGACGTGGAGCAGGGATACGGCGTGGATGGCACGCTGGAAAGACGCCTGCGGCCGACGACGTTCAATATCTGCTGGCGGTTTACCCACACGTCGGGTCGCTTGTGCATTCACATGGACCAGCCCATGCGTGAGGTGATCGACGCCTTGACGGAGATGTTTATCGCTGCGGTGATGCCCGAGTATGACGGGGAGCGTTCGTGTCACCTGTATACGGTCGAGCCGCTGGTGGAGCGACCCGAAGAGGCCTTGTTGGAATCGGCGAGGGAACTGTATCCGGAACTCGAACACATCACCGTCATGGAGTATCTCTACGAGCTTCCCGGCTGCGATGCCAGCATATCCCTGAAGGCTCGCCGCGCGTCGTCACGACGCAAAGTGCTGTCGATACGGCATATCAGCGAGCGCACGCTGAATCATGCCGATAGCTTGTTGGCTAATTCACACCTGGTTGGCGCCAGCGTGTCGTTCAAATTCCCCGGCAAAGGAAATCGCGGCAGCGTGCCGACATTGATTATGGAGCCGGATTGTTGCGATCTGGAGGATTTGCCCAATCATCGCAAAGTGATGAGAATCCTGGCGCATCTCGGAGTGGATCATGGACAATACGCCCACCGCATGGCTGACAGCCCTGCGCTTTCTTGATGCGGAAGCTGAGGGGCTGGTGGACTACCACACCTGGGAGCGCTGGCCTGACGACGTGCGCACGCGGCTGGAGCGGACCGGATTGCTCCAGCCGCGTGACTCCGCGCTGGCCGCGTGCAATCAATGCGCGGGGAAGTGGTGCCGGGTTCCCATCGAGCAGCCGATCACCTGGCAAGGCACCCATGTCACGGCACGGTGTGACGATGCGGATGCCCCGGTCAGCACCGCGCAGATCCGGCGCGAGCGCATTCGCGTGTGGACGCCGGATTGGATGCATTGGGTCTCCTGGCTGCGTCATGCCTTGCGGCCAGTGACGCAAGCGGAAGAGATCGTCCCGCGGCGGTTGTGGAAGGTGGGGCGCATTCGCGCGTCCGACCAGCCCACGGTCATGGTGTATTTCGCGCGCGGCCTCTGGTGGGCGCATGATCGCTCCGCGGTGCAGTACCTGCCCAACCCGCTCCACGAAGGCGACGTCGTTATGACGTTAGCCGTTCCACGTCCTCCCGCACGCGTGCCCGACCTGGCGCCTATCCGCGTGGTGACGCTGGCAGAGCGCCTGATCGCCGAGGACGATGAACGCTGGGGGCTGTGCGTGGATGACCTGGTCACCACCGGGACGGGGACGACACACACCTGCGCATCGCGTGTCACGCCACGCTATCACCTGCACTTCGCTGCCGAGGCTGCCGGCGTGGTCATCAACGGCATCACGCTGTCGCCAAGTCGCACGGAGTATCGCATCTTTCACGCGCTCGCGCAGGCGTTCGACCTCTCCCCCGACACCTACCGTTCAGATCAGTATCTCGTGGAACGCGCCTACGACGCCGATGATGAGCCGGGCGATGTGAAACAAGCGGTGAAGCAACGTATCCTAGCCCTGCGCAAGAAAATGATCGATGCCGGCTGCCTTGATCCGCCCGACGCGACACGGCTCATCCAGGCGAAAGGCGGCTATGGCTACCGGTTGAATCGGCACCTGGCGACAGTCACGTTCACGGCCTGATCCCGGTGAGTGACCGCGTCATCGGTTCTCGCAATGGCTTCGGTGTGCCCTGAAGCATCGGCACTTGATCCCCGGACGCGAAACCCATAAAAAAATACCTGGTTTTGCGCAGTTTTTTCAAGTCCAGACTCTGTGAATACCCATGTGATCGGAACCGCAGTTGCAATCACCCATCGGTATGCTCTGCTGTCCCCGGCGAGATAGCTGCGTCTGAAACGTGTACGATCCAGGCACTGGCCTCGACATCCCAGGAATACGCGAACTCCTGCTGTCCCTGTGCTGCCATGGCTGCCGGCCACACAAACTTCGTCAACATCTCGATGGCTTCGGCAAGCGCTGGGGCATGATCCGTGAGCTGTGATTTGCGGATGAACGCATTCCACTGGAGGTGTTTGGTCGGATCGGATGCAAATTCCGTGGTGAGCGCCAACGGGATGCCGCTGGGGAGCGGTGTCTGGCGACGATCAAACGTGGCCTGGATCGCTTGCCGCAACAGGCGGCCATCGAACGTGAACGTCCGCGCCAGCATATAGAGATCGTAGAAGTCCTTCATCCGGCTATTGGCCATGCCGAGTGTCACCATCGCTTCGAATTTTTCCGCGATCACGGTCTCCGGCGGATAGGCTTTCAAACGCGGCGCCGGTAAGGCCAGCAATGTGGGGAACTCCACCTCGCAGGGCGCAGGAGACACGGCATCGCCGAATCCGATATCTACTTGTACCGATCCGCGTGCTCGCCCGATATGGTAAGTCAGCATGATGCGCACGCCCGCGTACCGGGCATCTTCCCGAATCTCTTCCCCTCGCACACTTGCGGGATCGAAGACGATGCCGTCAACAATCGGAATCGGCTGGTCAGCAATACTGCGGAAGATATCCTCCATGACAGTGACACGCGGATCGCCCAGTCCCAGGAGATCGAGGTCACGCGTGGGGCGATATTCCGCATTTCCCCAGAGCGCATAGAGTTGAGCGCCTTTCAGGATAAAGCCACCCCCATGACGTGAGAGGCTCAAGCGATACAAAAGTCGCTCGACGGCATAGCGCACAAGCAGCAGGTTATAGTCATCGCCACGCTCACGCGCCCGATTATACAGGCGCTGCAGCACCGAGGCCGGCATATTGGTCACGGAGGGGTGCTCGGTCATGCGGCAATCATCTCCAGGTAGGGGCGCATCACATTCGTGACACGGTCAATTTTCGCATAGTGCCAGAGATCGGCCATGCTGATGCGGCGGGCGCGCCATCCTTCACGTATCGCTTCCAGCGCCACGTCGATGCCGATCTTATTGCGGTACTTGAAGCAATCGGCGATGGTTTTGTCCAGACTATACACCCGGAGGGTCACCCCATCGACGAGGTGTTCTTCCACACCGGCGGTAAAGACCTCGCCGGAAAATCTGACAATATGCAGGGGGATTTCGGGGACAGCGGGATGCCGGGCATCCGCTGCAATCGCCATCCAGATGTCAGCGGGAGCCTGTGTCGTCAGTTCGTGGTATCTGAGCGCCGTCAGCAGGCACAGCACGCCGTGCGGCACACGCGCGCAGGCTTCCACAAGGCTCTGATGTTCGCCCGGCTCGTTCTCGACCAGTCGGTAGAGTCCCCGACCGATGCGCGTCATCATGCCTTGCCGGGCAAGCTGCGGCAGGTATTCCGGTGGAAGCCCCCGGCGCGCAAGGTCGCGTGGACGCAGGACGCCGGTCTGCCGGGCCAGCGTGATCACTTGTTGTCGTTTACTCGTTTCCACGGATTCAGTATATCAGAAAACGTCGGGAATTGCGAATATTTACCGACGTTTTCTGAACTTTTCGATGAACAATGCGAGAGACGGTGAGCACGGTATGGCAGATGTCTCCGGTCGCCAATCACACTATCATACTACAAAATCCGGTTATAACCCGTAATTCCGCGAATGATTGTGCGCAAAGCACCTGACAGGGAGACGAATCCCTCCAGATCGGGGTGCATGATATCGGTCAGTCAGGCGCAGGTCTGAGCGATTCCCCATAGGCTCCCATTCCACCACCGGGGTCGTCCATGTGACGGCTCCGGTGGTGTCGTTTGGTCGGCCTTACGCCCCCGGCGAACTTCTACCGAACTTCTACCGTTTTTCTACCGAACTTCTACTGGGCGCATGTTCGCAGGTCATAGAATCGGTCTGTCACTGACGCGAGGGAGACCTCCCGCGGTGAGGAGGGCAGACTGATGGTCTTCACTGATACCGAGCTGAATACCTACCTGAACGAGCGCATTGCCTACTGGACGTCACGCCTCATGGCCGCCCGGCTGTTCTGCCCGGTGGATGAGGAGGATATCGCGTCGGAGTTTCGCCTGGCGCTCTTGCGCGGGCAGACATCTTTCGATGCTCGCAAAGCCAGCGCACGCACCTACTATGCGCGCCTGCTCGAGGTGACCGCCCACGCGCTGTACCGCCGGCAATACGCGGAGCGCGCACAGCGCAGCGCCTATCACCTCGAAGACATCCCCGAGACCGCCGCCTCCCTTGACGGCGTCGCCTGGGAACACGAACTCGGGTCCATACCCACCATGCAGGTGACGGCAGCCAGTGACGCGCGGGTGACCTGGGAGCGCTTCAGCGCCGGCCTTCCTGACGAGTTGCGCGCTATTGTTCAGCGATTTCTCCGCGGGGAGGATCGGGACACCATTGGACGCGCCCTCGCCCTCAGTCCCGCAACCCTGTCGCGCAAGCTGATCCGTCTTCGGGTCTACCTGGAGACGTTCGACACCCAGTCACATCCCACGCGGATGACCGCGGCGCAGGCCATGCGCCAGGTCACCCCGCGAAAAGGAGATCCGATGGCAACGTCCATCCTCAGTACCTACACCATGTGGCAGACCTTCCGCAACTGCCGCCGCGCCTGTCACTGGCGGTACGTGCGCGAATTGGCTCCCCGGAGCGGCGCGCACGCACAACACCTCGGGTCGCTGGTCCACGAGGCCTTGCAACACTGGCATCAGGGGCGTGATCTGGCGGTGGTCATGGCCACCATCGATCAGGCCTGTGCCGGGCGTGGCGCCGACGACGCGCAACGACAACAGTGGCATCTGGCGCGCGCCATGATGCAGGGGTATGCCCGGCGCTACGCCGAGGAGACCTTCCGTGTCGTGGCCCTCGAAGCACCGTTCGAGATGCCGATTCGCAATCCGGCCACCGGGCGCATCTCCCGGCGCTTCCGCCTGGCCGGAAAAGTCGACGGCATCGTTGAGGAGCAAGGGCAGTATTTCCTGCTCGAACACAAAACCGCATCACATCTCGATGGCGATTACCTGGAGCGCCTCTGGCTAGATTTGCAGATCAGCCTCTACTGTCGCGCGCTGGAGACTATCCATGGCATCCCGATTGCCGGGGTGATCTATAACGTGGTGTGCAAGGCGCAACTCAAGCAAGGCAAAGGGGAAACGGAAGAGGAGTTTCTGCTGCGCAAGGCCGAGTTGCTCGCGAAAAACAAGTCCGGGAAAACCAACGCCACCCGGAAAGAGGCGGAATCGGACGAGGCGTTCCAGGCGCGTCTCCAGACGAAGTACGACGACCCGGCGATGTTCCACCGGGAAGTCATCCTGTTCACCCCCGAGCAGTACGCCGAATTGGAAGCCGAACTCTGGGAACTCACCCTGCAATATCAGGATGCGCTGAAGCGCGGCGCGTTCTATCGCAACACCTCCCAGTGCTTTGCCTATGGCCGCCCCTGCTCGTACTACCCGCTGTGCCGCGCCGGGGGCGCCGAGCACATGATCGCGGCGCTTTATGAACACCGCCCGCCGCATGAAGAACTCCGTGACGCGTCGACCGAGGTCAACGCCCCCATCTTCTGACCACCTGTGACGGGCCACCCGGTGGTCGTGACAGCGCAATGCGCCCAAAGGAGCAACCCATGACCGAGATCATCCGTGTCCTGCGCGTGCTGGAGTATATCGGCCCGCGTGACCTGGTCGAGCAGACCTTGCGCCGTGGCGGTGTCCCCGCCAATGGCGAGCACTGCGTGGCCACCCGTATCGGCACGCCGCATGCCCCGATGTCGGGCGTGCTGCGGATTACCTCGGCGCTCGTCGGCACCTTCGGCGACGTGCTGCAGGTGAGCGATGCGCCGACCAGTGACGCGTCCGCTGATGAGACGCCGTTCGTATCTTGATTCACCGATGAAAGGAATCCCGATGTTACCAACCCAGAAAACCCCGCCCAAGCGGAATTTGGCCGACCTGACCGTGCTCGCCTATGGGCGACCCAAAGTTGGGAAGTCCAGCTTCTGCGCGCAGGCCGATGGCGCCTTGTTTCTCGCCACCGAAGCCGGGCTCAACCACCTGGAAACCTTCCAGGCGCCGATCAACAGTTGGGAGGAGATGCTCACCGCCTGCGCGGAAATCGCCGCCGGCAAGCATCCCTTCAAAACCGTCATCATCGACACGGTGGATAACGCCTATCGCCTGTGCATCGAGTATGTCTGCCGGCAGCTCAACATCAAGCACGAAAGCGAAGCGCCCTATGGCCGCGCCTACGGCATGATCGCCAACGAATTCACGCGGGTGCTCACCAAGTTGAGCCTCCTGCCGTATGGCCTGTACCTGATCTCCCATGCCCAGGAGATCTCCGTGGAAACGCGCACCGGGACGATCACCCGCGTGGTGCCCACGCTGCCGGAGAAAGCGCGCAAGGTGGTACTCGGCCTGGTGGACATGATCCTCTTCGTCGACATGGAGTCCACTACCGAAGCTAACAGCGAGCCACGGCTGCGTCGCGTCATCCGCACTAAACCGACCATGCACTATGAGGCCGGGGATCGCACCGGGCGGTTGCCGGACACCCTGGAGCTGGATTTTCACGCCTTTGTGAAGGCATTTCAGACCGCCATCGCCGCGGAAGGGAGCACGAAATGAATCAGCGCTTTACCGATCTGTCCGACCTGGACACCCTGCTGGCCGGGGCGAAACCCGCCGAGCGTAAATCCTCCGACCCGGTGCCGAACGGGCGCTATCAGGTCTTCGTCAATAAGGCGCACGTCGATGAACATCCCGATACCGGCGCCCGGCAGTTGGTCTGGGAACTCGTGATCATGGCCGGGAAATGCCGCGGGCGGCGGCTCTGGCATAAGAACATCCTCGCCACGCAAAAGAACATCGACTGGTTGCTGCACGACCTGCAGCTTGCCGGTGTGCCGCCACTGGAACAGATGAACGACCTGCACACGGTGACGCCGCAGCTCCTCGACGTGGTGCTGGATATCAGCGTCTCCAACCAGACGGTGGACGGCAAGAACTTTACCAACATCTACCTGAATCGGCGTCTGGCGCTGGAGGTGCCCGCCGATCTGCGTGCCGCGAGCGAGGAGAGTGGCCATGACTTCCACTCCACGTTTTAAGCCGGTGATCGTGATCGACACGCGGGAGAAGCTTCCCTATAGCTTTTCCGAGGAGTCCGTCGCGGGGAGCGTGCGCAAGGCGCTCCCCGCCGGGGACTACAGCGTTGAAGGTTTTGAAACCGCCATCGCCGTGGAGAGAAAAACGCTGGCCGACTATATCAGTTCGATGATCCATGCGCGCGACCGCTTTACGCGTGAACTCCACGCGTTGCACGCGTATCCGTTCGCCTGGATCATCGTCGAGGCGTCGCTCGATGATCTGCTGCACGGCAACTATGCGTCACGGGCGCATCCCGCGTCGCTGTTGGGCCTCACCGTCATGATCATGACGACGTACCGCATCCCGGTGCTCTTCGCCCATGATCGTCCCGGTGCGCGGGCGTTAACGGAGGCGCTGCTGCGTGCCGGGGCCGCCCGGCTGGCCGGCGAGAAAGGAGCACAAATATGACGAACGCGATACCGGAGATGATCGTCCAGGGGCAGGTGACCTGGCTCTATCATAGCAGTCCAACGTTCAGCGCCGGCATCCTGACCACGGCTGATCGCCGGCAGATTCGCTTTCGCGGCAAGTTTCTGGTGCAGGCGCACGAGCGCGTGACCATGACCGGTGTCCCGGTGACGCACCGGGTGTACGGCGAGCAGTTGGATGTGCGCTGCCTGGCGTATGATCTCGACCTCGACGCCGCAGGGCTGGCGACCTACCTGGCGAACAATCCGAGCTTTCGCGGCATCGGTCCGGCGCGCGCTGCCGCGATTGCCACGGCGTTTGGGGCTGACTTCGACCGCGTGATCCGCAGCGAGCCGGAGCGCATGCGGCGCGAGCTCAACCTCCCCAGGGAGACGGTGGAGACGCTGCGACGCGAATGGCTGGCGCGCGCCGAGATGAACGCGCTGGCGAGCTGGCTCTCCTCCTACGGCTTGACCCACTGCCAACTGACAAAAATCGTCGAACGCTACGGCCATCAGGCGAAAGCCTTGCTCACCGCTGATCCCTACCTGTTGTGTCGCGATGTGGAGGGCTTCGGCTTTGCGCGCACCGATAATGTCGCGCAAAAACTCGGCGTGCCAAAAGACCATCCGGGACGGATCGCCGCCGCGTTGCGCGATCAGGTGCACCAGCACCGCGAGGATGGCCATTGCTGGGTGGACCGTGCCGACCTGGTGCGCGACACCGCGCGCCTGCTCGCGCTGGACGACCTGGATGCCGCGGCACAGGTGGCCGCGCGCCTGGATGCCATGATCGCGGCAGAGGATCTCACCGAGGAACGCGCGGACGACAGGCAGCGGATCGCCTTGACCTGGCTGTATCGGCGGGAACGCGCGCTTCGGGACTGGCTGCGCACGCATGGACGGGAGCACACCGTCCTCGGCGGGAATCGCAAGCGGCTGACGTCCCTGATCTGCGTGTATGGCGATCAGGTGACCAGCGGGCAACGGCACGCGATCATGACGGCGTTGACCTCGCGGATCAGCGTGATCGTCGGCGCCGCCGGGAGTGGCAAGTCGTATACCGTTGCCGTCATCACCGATATCGTCAACGCGCTGGAAGAAACGGTGGCGCTCTGCGCCCCCACCGGCAAAGCCGCGAAACGTCTGGAAGAGGTGTCCGGTGTGCGAGCGATGACGCTCCATCGCCTGCTCGGGTACAACGGGCGCGAGTGGGTACGGGATAGCGCCAATCCCCTCGAACAGGAGGTCGTCATCGTGGACGAGTGTTCCATGCTGGATATCGAATTGGCGTGGCGTCTGTTCGACGCCATCGACTTCAGCCGGACGCGCCTCATCCTCGTCGGGGATCACCAGCAGCTTCCCCCGGTGGGGGTGGGCAATCTGGTGCGCGATTTGCTGCGCTACGACTATGTGCCGGTGTGCGTGCTCGACCAGGTCATCCGTCAGGCGGGGGTGTTGAAGGAGAACTGCACGGCGATCCTGCAAGGTGAGGTGGCGCCGACCGCGCCCGGCGCACCGGGGACCGCGCGACCGTGGTACGTCATCGATTCCATGCGCTCCCCGGAGACGTTGATCGACTATCTGCGTGAATTACTCGCCGAGAAGTTGCCCGCCATGGGGTTCGACGTCGTGCGCGATGTACAACTGGTCACGCCGTACCGGAAAGGCCCGCTGGGCACGCACAGCGTGAATCTGGAGATGCAACGCCTGCTCCAGCGGGAGCGGTATGGGCGTGAGGTGCCCACGCCGGAGGCGCACCAGCGTCCGACGTTCTACCCCGGCGATAAGGTCATGCAGATGCGCAATAACTACCACCTCGATCTTATGAACGGCGCCATCGGCATCGTGGAGGGCGTTAGCGTGGTTGCCGATGACCACGGCACGCAGCGGGTGCTGGTCGTCGAGTTCGAGGGACGCCTGGTGCAGATCCCGTTCGGCTCCGAGCAGGAGCGCGACCTGGAATTGGCCTACGTGACGACCGTGCACAAGTCGCAGGGGAGTGAGTTCCCCTGCGTAATCGCCATCGTCCACAGCACGCATGCCTACATGCTGCACCGGAACCTGCTCTACACCGCGGTGACCCGCGCCCGGCAGACCGCCATCCTCTTCGGAGATCGCGCGGGCATCCGCCGGGCCGCGCAGACGGTCACCGTCGATACCCGCCGGACCTGGCTGTCCGTGTGGGGCACCCCACGAAAAACCGCAAAGGAGCCGACCCATGCCTGATGTGCTGGATATTCGTCACTACTATGACACGCTGACCGCCGTGGATATCGGCGGGATCGCCCAGGACCTGCTGGGAGAACGGATCACCACACGGGGCGCGCGCACCTGGCAGGTCGATTGCCCGCGCCATGCCTCGATCTCCCACGCGTCGCTGCACATCTGGCTCGACAAACAGGGATGGTATTGCCACGGCTGTGGGGTGGGCGGCGACGTGTTGCAGTTGGTGGAATTCGTCCAGTCCGGCACGGTGACGCGCGGGGTCAGCGGGCGGATGCCGGACTCCCATCGCGCCGCCCGCGACTGGCTGGCGGCGAAGGCCGGCCTGACCCCGCTGGCGCATTGCGGACTGTCGCCGGAGGAGATTGTGCGCCTGGAGGAGCAGCGGACGCTGGCGTTGCGCGCCTGGGAGTGCCTGACGGCAGTGACGACGCTGTATCACGAGCGCTTGCTGGCCTCCCCCGCAGCGATGGATTGGCTGCGGCAGCAGTATGCCTTCGGCCCCGAGGTCATTACGGACTTCCGCATCGGGCTGGCGGCAAATGACGGCATGGTGGATGCGCTGGTCGCGCAAGGCTTCACGTTGCGCGATCTCTATGCCAGCGGCGCCTTCCGTCCCCATCCGCAACATGACGACCTGGCCTTGCCGGTGTTCGACGGGCGCATCGTCTTTCCGTATCTCTCGCGGGGGAACACGGTCTACATGATCGCGCGGAAATCGCCATGGACGCCGGCGGGGGAGCATGAGCGTCACAAGTACAAGAAACTGCCGGTGCATGATGCGAAAGAGCGTCCGTATATCGCTGAAGCGATCAATAACGGGGTGTTGTTCAACGAGGACGTGCTGACCACCCGCCCGGAGTGCGTGGTCATCACCGAGGGCGTGACTGACTGCATCACGCTCATCCACCAGGGCTTCGCCGCGATCAGTCCGGTGACCGTGCAGATTCGCCAGGCGGATTGGGAACACCTCATCCCCCGGCTGGCGCGTATCCCGGAGGTGATGCTGTGCCAGGATAACGAGATTTCGGAGGCCGGGTGGAAAGGGGCGCTCCGCACCGCGCACCAACTCACGCTGGCGAAGCTGCGCACCCGCGTCGCGGTGTTGCCACTGGACCCACCACAACAGGATGCCCGTGCGCAACTCATGACCCGTTTCGGCTTGCAGCCCGGCGAAGGGCGCACCGCGTTGCTGGAGCGCATGAAGACGGCCACCCCTGCCGATCTGACCGCGGTGCAACTGCTGATCGAAGCGTCGAAACAGGATGTCTGCGGCTACTTCGTGGCCGGGCATACCGCCGAGGAGTTCCGCGCGGTGCTCGCGTCGGCGCACACGCCGGTGGAGTATGCCATCGACAGCATTCCCGACGGCACACTCACGCCGGCGCTGCTGCGCGATGTCGTCTCACCTATTCTCACGCAGATCGCCGGGTTGCATACGCTGGAACAGACACCCTTGCTGAAGCGGCTACAGGAGAAGCTGGGGAAGGAGCAGGCGCCGTTGGGCGAACTGCGCCGGGCCATGCAGGTCGAACAGAAGCAGCGACGCCAGCAAGGGAAGGCGCCCACCAAGCTGACGGGGGATGGCGAAGGCCCGCCGCCCATGACGGATCTCGGCAATGCCGAGCGCATGCTCACACAACATGGGCACAAGCTCCTGTATTGCACCACCAGCCGCTCCTGGCTGGTGTGGGATGGCCGTCGCTGGCATGAGGATAAGCATGAAAAGGCCAAGCGCTTTGCCCATGAGACCGCGCGCAGCATCCTGAAGCAGGAGGCGGCCAACGCCGCCGACCAGACCTCCCGCGATGCCTGGATCGACTGGCAGCGGAAATCGGAAGCCGCCAGCGCCACCGAGAGCATGATGAAGCAGGTGCTGCCGTATCTCTCGGTGTCGGTGGACGAGTTCGACACCGATCCGTGGCTGCTCAATGTGCTCAACGGCACGCTCGACCTGCGTACGGGCGAGTTGCGCCCGCACCGTCGCGAGGATTTGATCCAGAAGCTCGTGCCGGTCGCCTATGACCCGGATGCCGACGCGCCGTTGTGGGGGCAATTCCTCTATCGCATCTTCGACGGCAACCTGGCGATGATCGAGTACGTCCAGCGCGCGGTGGGCTACACGCTCACCGGCGATACCTCGGCGCAGTGTCTGTTCTTCATGCATGGCGTGGGGAAAAACGGCAAGTCGACCTTCGCGGAAACGATCATGTCGCTGCTGGGGGATTACGCGCAGAAGGCGCCCACCGAGATGCTCATGCGCAAAATCACCGGGCAGAACAATGTACCCAACGACATCGCCCGGCTCAAGGGCGCGCGCATGGCCATCACCAGCGAGACCGATGAAGGGGGCCGTTTTTCGGAAGCCCGCGTGAAAGACCTGGTCGGCGGCGACACCCTCACCGCGCGGTTTCTGCACAAGGAGTATTTCGACTTCAAGCCGACGCACAAGCTGTGGATTTACGGCAACTTCAAGCCGGTGGCGTCCGCCAACGATTTCGGCTTCTGGCGACGCGTGCATCTCCTGCCCTTCGAGGTGATCATCCCGGAACCGGAACGGATTCCGAATTTCAGCGACAAGCTCAAACCACAGTGGCCGGGCATCCTCGCCTGGGCGGTGCGGGGCTGCAACGCCTGGCGGGAACGTGAGCAACGGCTCGATCCCCCGGATAACATCCTGGCGGCGGTCGAAGAGTACCGCAGCGATATGGATCGGCTGAAACACTTCTTCGTCGAGTGCTGTCATGTGCTGCCCGGCGTCGAGGTGCAGGCCCGCGTGCTGTATGAATGCTATACGACCTGGTGCGAGCGCAATCACGAGCGGGCGATGTCCAACACCGCCTTTGGACGGGAATTGACGGCACGGGGATTCCCGGCGATCAAACGGAGCGAAATGTACCGGCAAGGCATTGCGCTTAAGTACGAATGATGGGTGAACGGGAGAGTTGACGGGAGCGTGGGAGGGAAGAGGCCCTATATATTTTCTTTATACATATACATATACAGAAAAACATATACAACTCTCCCACTCTCCCTGCAACACTCCCATCACCAGAAAAGGACGCAGACATGACCAGGTATCTCGCCACCGATCTCTCGTGCCGTGAGGTCGATCTGGCTGCCATTGCCCCGTGCGCCGATCATCCCGATCTGCGCATCAACGGCCAACTCTATCGGGCACTCAGCCCGGACTATTACGCCTATCTGCGCGGGCAAATGCAGCGGTTGAAACAGGCAGCCGATGCCGGCCAGATTTCGCAGGACACGTATCGCCCGCTGGCGGATCGTTTTAATGCCGTGCATATCGAAGCGACCGAGCTGTTCGGTGAAGAGGCGTTGCGCGCCGCCTTGCGGTCGTTTCATCCTCGGGCGTATCGCGTGCCCGGTGACGGCGTCGAGGTGATCGAGGTCAGCCTGCCGCCGCAACGCGCCTGGGATGGGCAGGGTTCGTTGGCAGGCTTTGCGGCGGCAGGCGCCACATCCGACACGCCCGTGATCAATGGGCCAGTGCAGATCGGTCAGCGCATCCGCACCTTCGGCACGGACGTGACGATTACCGGCTACCACGCGCCGGATGAGGATTTCCCCGGCGGCTGGGTGGATGTGATCACCGATGCCGGTGTCGTTGGACAGACCGACCTGCGCTTTGCCAAAGATCAGCATGGGCGGGCTATCGTCCCGATGACGCTGACTGAAGAAGAACAGCGCATTGTAGCCTTGCCCGATGAGCCATTCGAATTGACGGACGCCGACCTTGATGTCAGCGAGCTGCCCGAACCGCATTACTATCCGGCGGGTGATGATCCCGCCTTGCGCTTCTATCATCCCGTCGCGCCCAGCGCTGTCGAGCGCGTGGATGCCATCCGCGAGCAGGCGCTGGCGCTGGGGTGGACCGAGGCGATGCTCTATCAGAATCGCGGGCGATTTGCCTTCCCGTGTGGCCAGGAGTACGGCCTGGTCTGTTTCCTCGGGGTGCGCAAAGCCATCGGGCGCATCACCGCCGACACCATCGAGATTTGTGCCACGCGTCCCGGGGGCGCGACGCTGACTTTTTCGCATCCCGCACGAGGGAGAAAGGAGACAACATGTCCCGAACCTACAACGCCGAACAACTGATGCCGCGTGCGCTGTTCAAGCAGCTCCAGGAGTATTGCGGCGGTATGACCATCTACATCCCGCGGCAGGTCGATCACCCGGCGAACCTGCACTTGAAAGTCCTCGACCTGCACACCCAGGGCTTTCGCGCCGCGGAAATTGCCCGGCGACTGTGCATCACCCAGCGCTATGTCCATAAAATCCTGAAGGCTGACCGTGAACGCGCCCAAGGCGTGGGTCTGAAAAAATAATTGGGGTTTTGACTATATAGAGAGATGACGGGGGGTAGGGAGATTGGCGAAACGCGCCCTCCCCCCGATAGGGCGCTGAGCATAATCGGTGACCCGGCAGGTGTGTTGCAGAAACGCGAGGATGGCATGGCGTCAAAGAACCAAACAGAACAGAAGCGACTGGAAACCTGGACGCGCCATACCGGGCGTCAGCCGGGTGAACATGCGAATGCCAAGGCGATCACCGGTCGCCTGGATCATGGCATCTTCGCGTTTCGCATCTTCGGTGAAGACGAGAAGGCGCTCTTTTCCGAGATCATCAACGCCTTCCTGGAGGAGTTCAAGCTCAACCATAGTGTCGATTTCGTCCAGTTGGAACTGGTGGGCATCTACAGCCTGCAACTCATGCGCGCCATCGCCCAGGAGAAATGGGATGCGGCGGAACGGGTGGATCGCATGCTGCGGCACCACCTGGATGCGTTGAAGGTGACGAAGAAGGCGCGCGAGGGGGATGGGCCGGCTGAGAGTCGCACCAGTCCGCTGTCGCTGGCGATGAGCCTGTTGGAGCGCGCGAAGGCCCGGCAAGCCGAGGAAGAATCTGCCGATGCCGAGAAAACGCCGGAATCATTGCAGAGAACATCCGGCGATAGGCGTGAGGATCACGCGTGAAACGGCTGACTGTTCCGGGAGAGATTGCAGAGAAGCCCTCTTCTCTGCAATGCGCCGAGGCCTGCTCCGGTGTGCCTGTGTGCCTGGCACCAATGCCTGTCGTATGTGTCATGGGTGGAATGTGTTCATCCTCGCCGGTTCCTCCCATGTTTCGCAGGGTGTCAGGAGGGTGTCGCATGGGGTCGGCGCCTGTCAGATGGGGTTTCGCCTTCGGTGATGCATCACAATCGTTCCAGCGCCTCTTCCAGCGTGCCGTCCACCAGGTGGGTGTAGATTTCAGTGGTGGCGATGTTGCGATGACCCAAGGCGCGCTGGACGACCAGCAGGTCACCGGTGCGACTGTAGAGTCGCGTGGCGAAGGTATGGCGCAGGCCATGCGGCGTGATGGCCTTCTCGATACCGGCTTCCTGGAGCCAGTGTTCAAAGCGGTACCCCACTTGCCGTGGCGACAGGCGTGTTCCCCGCTGGCTGATGAACAGCGCCGGACAGGATTCGCCTTGCTTCTTCCGCCATTGGAGATAGGCGCGCAGGATGCCGCGCAGATGCGTGTTCAGGAATTTTATCTGGGGCTGCCCGCCCTTCGCTCGGCGGATATGCAAATGCTTGGCATCCAGCTCGACATCATTCAGGTCGAGGGAGACCAGTTCCTGCAGGCGGATGCCGGTGGCGAGGAAGGTCTCGATGAGCGCGCGGTCGCGTTTGGCAATCTCGCTATGCCGACCGGTCAGGCATTTGAGCAGACGGCGCACCTCGGCATCGGTCAGGAAGGCCGGCGATGTGCGTGGCGCCCGCTGCAGGTGGATACCGAGTGCCGGGTTCTCGGTGGTGTGTCCCGCGTCGAGCGCCCAGGCGAAGAAGGCACGGACGGCGGCACGACCGCGATTGAGGGTGGACGGCGCTTTCGGTGTTCCCGTCGGGCCGTTGGTGAGCGCGGGATCGGACAGGATGGCGGTGAGATTCGCGGCGGTGATGCCGGCAATGTCCCTGTCGTCCAGCCGGGTGAACACCTGCCGGAGATCATGAGTGTAGATGGCGACGGTCTTTTCCGACCGTCCCTGTGCCCGCTGATGTATGCAAAAGGCGTCGAGCGCCTGATCGAGTGTCATCGGTGAAGTCCTCCTTCTGTGCAATTCATGCGCGATGAGGCGAGAGGAAGTCAAGTCTATGTCGGGATACGAAGTGTTGTGTGGAGACTGCCGCGAGGTGTTGCCGACGCTGCCGACGGGGAGTGCGCATTGCTGCATCACCTCGCCGCCCTACTGGGGCCTGCGCGATTATGGGGTCGCCGGCCAGATCGGGCGCGAGGCGACGCCGGAACGCTATGTCGCCACGCTGATCGACATCTTCCGGCAGGTGCGGCGCGTGTTGCGTGACGACGGCACCCTCTGGCTCAATCTGGGGGATTGCTACGCCGGGTACTGGGGCGCGAAGTATGCGCACAAGCCTTTCGGCGCTGACCGCACGGCGGATGCCAGCACACCGCCCAACAAACCGAGCTTTCCATTCCATGCCGGCAGCATCAAGCCGAAGGATTTGCTGGGACTACCCTGGCGCGTCGCTTTCGCCTTGCAGGAGGATGGCTGGTATCTCCGCACCGATATCGTGTGGTGTTTGAGCGGCGGTACTGTGGTCTATGCCAGGACACCGCGCGGCGAGAAGCCGATGGTCATCAAAGACCTGGTACGGATGACACCGGAGGATGTCCAGCTCTGGAATGGCACCAGGTGGACCCAAGTCCTGGGGTGGTCGCAGCACGCGGGAGACGGGGCGCTGGAGATCGAACTGCGCAGTGGCGAACGCATCGGGTGCCTGCCCGGTCATCGGTGGCCGACCGAGCGTGGTGTTGTCCGTGCGGATGAGCTACGCGTCGGTGATGTAATCCCCCATTGCCAATTGCCCGACGCGATGCCTTCGTCTGCGCCGTCCTGCCTGCCTGACGACGTCGGCTGGCTGGTGGGCATGTATCTCGCCAACGGGACGATCAGTGGCAAGACGATCCAGATCGCAAGCCATAGCAAGCACACGCAACGCTACGAGCGGCTATCAGAGATCGCCGCCCGGTATGGCGGCACATGTCACTGGTATCAGTTGGACGGCAACTCCGTCACCATCGCCTTGAGTGGCGCGATGGTCGTCGCCATCCTCGCGATGTATATCGGCGGCAGCCATGCCGACAAGAAGCACTTGCATCCGCGCTGTTGGCAACGCTCCACGGCCTTTCTGCGCCACGTGCTCGATGGCTACCTGGAGGGTGATGGGCATTGGGAGGATAGCAAGCAGCGGTGGCAGATCGGATTCACGCGCAACGAGGCGCTTGCCCAGGATATTCGCACGCTGTGCGCGCGCTTTGGTGCCACGCTGGTGCTGCGCCCAACGACCGCGCAATATGGCGAGCGGTCGTATGCGGCCTACCGTGGCGAGATTCGTTTCGAGCGGAGTGGGCATCCCAATGAACAGCCCATGGGGAAGGTCGTCGCCATTCGCCACAGCCGTGCGCGCGTGTGCTGGGATATCGGAGTGGCCGATCCCCCACATCTCTTTGCCCTGGCCAGCGGCCTTCTCACCCATAACAGTAAACCGAACTGCCTGCCGGAGAGCGTGAAGGATCGTCCGACGCGCAGCCATGAATTCCTGTTCCTGCTCACCAAGCAGCGGCGGTACTTCTACGACGCCGATGCCATCATGGAGCCGCTCCAGCCGGGGTCACTACGGCGCTATACTTCCGGGCTGCACAGCCCCTATGGTGATGCCCAGGCGCATGGCGGCAAACACTCCCATCATATGGCGAACGCCGACTGCATGGGCGCGTATATGAACGCCGCCGGACGCAACCGGCGTACCGTCTGGCACATCCCGACGAAGCCATTCCGCGGCGCGCACTTCGCCGTGTTTCCGCCCGCGCTGGTCGAACCCTGTCTGCTGGCCGGCACTTCGGCGCACGGCGTTTGTCCGGTCTGCGGGGCACCGTGGGCGCGCATCGTGGAGCGGCAATCCACCGCCGCGCACGACGGCGCCAGCGACACCGCGTATGCGGGCGGCAGCACCGCGAATCGGTTGGCGATGTTGCGCCAGGCCGCCCGCGCGCGGGGAGAGGAGTATGTCAATCGGCGCGTGACGGTCGGCTGGCAGCCCACCTGCGCGTGTGATAACAACCTGCCGGTTCCCGCGACCGTGCTCGATCCCTTCGCCGGGGCGGGCACCACCGGGTTGGTGGCGGTGGCGCATGGGCGTCGCTTTCTTGGAGTCGAGTTGAACGCCGAGTACTGCGCGTTGGCGCGTGAGCGTGCAGCCAGGGAGGGTTCCCATGCTTGAGGATGAGGGATTCGTCGAGCACTTAACCGCACCGGATCGGCAACTGCTGGAAGCCGTGGTGCATGATCCGGTCATCTGGGGCGAGACCATCCTGCAGAACCGTGACGCCTCACCCCGACGGTATTGGCCGCACCAGGTCGAGGACTTGCGCTGTCTGGAGCGCAATATCATCCATCTCGATGGCCGTGATTGCGGCAAGACCATCGTGCTCTCGACGCACGCGCTCCACTTCGTCACGACCTATCCCGGCGTCTCCGGGCTGGTGGCGGCGCCGCATCAGGGGCACCTCGACACCATCATCGAAGAGGTGGAGTTCCAGTTGAACGCCAGCGCCGCGCTGCGGGAGAGCATCGCCCTCAACGCCTTCGGCAAGCTGAAAATCCTCCGCAAGCCGTATTTTCGCGCGGAGTTTTCCAACGGGTCGGTGCTCTATTTCCGTCCGGCGGGCAATTATGGGGAGGCGTTTCGCTCGCTGCACGTTGAGCGCGTCTGGGTCGATGAGGGGGCGTGGCTCACCGAATCGGCGTGGAAGGCCTTGCGGCAGTGCTTGAAAGCCGGGGGCACCCTGCGGATTTACTCCACGCCCAACGGCATCCGCACCAGCACCTATTATCGACTGACCTTCTCGAAACAGTTCACCCAGTTCCGCTGGCCGTCCTGGCTCAACCCGCTGTGGACACCGGCGCGCGAACAAGAATTGGTGGAATTTTATGGCGGGAAGGATACCGCCGGCTGGCAGCACGAGGTGGCGGGCGAACATGGCAAACCGAGTTATGGCGCCTTTAACCAGGAGCAGTTCGATGCCGCCTGCCAGGAGATTCTCGAATATCGCACCGTGCGCATCACCGGCGATGACCTCTCCGGGTGCCAGAACAATGAGCAGCTCTTCGATCTGCTGGAAGCCACCCTCGACCTCACGCCACAGGCCGGCGTGTTCTGGATTGGCGCCGACCTGGGGTATACCAACGACCCCACGGAAATCGTCGTCTTGCAGGATTCCTCCGGCGAGAAGCCGGTGGCCACTCTGGTGTTGCGCGCTCACTGCACGCACGTGGCCTATCCGATCCTCTCCATGCTCATCGCCTTGCTGGAGCGCTACTTCACCCCGGCGGGCATCGGCATCGACAACGGGGGGAACGGCGGCGCGGTGGTGCAGGAGTTGCTGATGCTGGATGCCTACCGCCCGCTGAACCTGAGCGGTCGTCTGCGGGGTGTGGATTTCGGGGGCGTGACCACGCTCCCCACCCCGGACGGCGGCGAAGTGCGGAAACGCACCAAGGAATTGATGACCTCCATCATCAACGGCATGCTCCAGCGACGGGAAATCCGTTTCCCGCACGGTGACCTGGAGCTGCAAGATCAATTCACCACGCACACCTACACGATGACCAACAACGCGGTGGTCTACTCGAAAGGCCACGACCACATCATCGACGCGGTGCGCTGCGCCGTGCTGGTGCGCGAGTTGGGGCGACTCGACCCTGGCGGCGCGATGTCGGTGCCGCCGTGGACGCCGTTGCTCACCGATCCGATTTTCTTTTAGCGAGGCATCCGATGGCCCGATCACGACGCAATCACCATCCCCACACCACCGGCGCATTGGAGTATCCGTTGCCGCAGGCCACCGCCGCCGCCATCGACGGGTCGGCGTTCAGCGCGGTGTCCGCCTCGGAGGCGATACCGGCCACCTGGGAGGAGCGCGCGCGCAAAGCCTGGACCTACTATGTCGAAGAGCCGCTGGTGAAGAACTGCGTCAATTCCTGGCGCTCCTTCGCCGTGGGCGACGAGATCAAGCTCACCAGTGACGAGGAGGCGGTGAAGGACGCCGTGTCCGACCTGCATGACCGGCTGGCGCTCTCGACCTTCGTGAAGGATATGATCCTGCAACTGCTGGTGAAAGGTGACGCGGTCGGCTTCAAGCGGTATGCGCAGGATGGGCAGGAGATCGAGGAGGTGACGTGCGTCAATCCGGTGTCCGTCAAAGTGAAATATGCCGGAGGCCAGTTGTTGGAGATGCGCCAGCACCCCGAGGACATGCCGACGACCGGCGAGGGCCTGGCGCTCCCGGTGGAGCAGGTCATCCATCTGCGCTGGGACGCCCCGCCGTTCTCCCCGCGCGGCAACTCGCTGGTGCTGCCCGCCTTTCAGTCCATCGAGTTGCTGCGCGATTACCGCAAGGCGGAACAGGCCATCGCGAAACGCTGGGCGACCCCGTTTCGGCTCATCAAGGTCGGCGGCGCCTACCACCAGCGGGTGATCACCCCCGACCAGAAGATGCTGCAGGGCATCCGCGACCAGGTCAGCAAAATGGACATGAAGTCCGGGCTGGTGGTGCCGTTCTATGTCGGGGTGGAAACGCATGGCGCCGAGGGGAGCGTGCTCAACGTCGAGGAGAAGGTGCGCGAGGTGAAGGAAGACATCATCGTCGCATTGGGGTTGAGTCGCTCGCTGGTCACCGGTGATGGCCCCAACTTCGCTACCGCCTCCGTCTCCATGCAGAAGATGCTGGTGATGATCCGCGAGATCAAGCAGGTCGCCCGATATCTGCTCGACTGGGTCATCAACGATTGGCTGGCGCTCACCGGTCATCCCCATGCCACCGTGCAATACCTCTTCAACGATCTCGATCCCAGCGACGCGGTGGAGTTCAAAAAGCTGCTGCTCGATCTCTACGATCGGAAACTCATCTCGCGCTCCAGCGTGCAGATGAAGATGGACCTGGACCCGGATGTGGAAGCCGCCAACCGTACACAAGAAAAAGTCGGCATCGACCAGCTTGACGACAAACAGATCAAACCGATTGCCGATCTCGTCACCCTCGGCGTGCTCGACCCGGAAGAAGCGCGCGGCCTGCTGGGGCTGAAACCCCGCGCGCAGACCGAGGCGGCAGTGGCTGCGCGCGCGATGGGCGGTCCCGCCGCGCGTGCCTTTGCCGATGAGGCCATCTGTGACGAGTGCCGGCAGTTCGAGGAGGCGGAGAATCGCTGTGCGGTGCAACGCCTGGAGACGACGTTCGCGGCGCGCGCCTGTCGGTTCTTCGACCGGAAGTAAGGGGCTGATCCATGCCGGTCGACGCCGCATCACAACACGAGTTGATTCGCCGGGCCGTCGAGCAGAGCCTGCACACGCGAAATCGCTATGTCGAGCAGGTGGTGAATGATCTCACCGATGAGCTGGCTTTCGCGCGGAAGGATGTCGGCGCCGCCATCCTGCGCTATAAATCCCTCGGCTCGCTGCCGGACAACAAGCTGGCGGGGTTGAAGGGGCTGGAACGGCTGGATGCCGACATTACAAGCATCATGGCCCAGCTCAAGCGGACGCACACCCTCCGCTGTCGCACGGAAGCGAAAGCCGCCTTTCGGCTCGGTGTCTACCACGGCATCGAGGAATTCGCCACCGCGCAGTTGCCGGTCTATCGTGATCTCACCTCTGATGGTCTGGACAAGCTCACAACGAAGGCGTTCCAGATCGTCGATACCGATGCGCTGGACTTCCTGGCGAATTACACCACGACCCTTGCCGGCGATGTCAACCGGGAGACGACCGACGGCATTATGCGGACGATCCGCGGCGCTATCGCCACCGGCAAAGGGGTGGACGATATCGTGCGTAATCTCGGCGAGGTGGTGAAGGACAAAGAGTCGTTCCGGCATGCCGGCAGCAAGGTGTTCAGCAAAGCGCAGTATCGCATGGAGGTGATCGCCCGCACCGAGGTGCTGCGCGCGCATAACCTGGGCAAGCTGAAATTCCACCAGGCGGTCGGCATCCAGCGGCTGGAATGGTTCACCATGGATGACGAGCGCATGTGTTCCGTGTGCGGCGCGTTGGACGGGAAACCCTTTCCCATCGACCAGTTCCCCCCACAGCCGGCCCACCCCCAGTGCAGATGCGGGCATTATCCCGCATGGCCGCTGGTCGTCTGTGGGCAAGGTCTACTCGCCGCGAGCGCCGCTCCGAGCACCGGTGACGCCTGTATCCTGCCGCCCAACGTCATCGAGGGCATGGCGGCGGCGCAGGTCGAGGAGCAGAAGGCGCTCAAGGCTGCTTTCGAGAGCGGTGATCCCGCGAAACTCGGCGCATTGACGCTAAAGCAGGTGCAGATGCTCGCTAAGGGGCAGGGTATCGCCATCGCGCGCACCAAAGCGGATTTCCTCAAGCTGCTCGCGGACAAAGGGGTGGACGGCAGCGGGCTATCCGGTAAATCGCTGGAGGCGATGCTCAAACAGGTTGGTATCGGCGCGCTCCGCAGCAAGGATGAACTGGTCGCGCTGCTGGTGCAGAAGCAGGCGGCATTTCTCCAGGCGCAACTCCAGGCGCAGTTATTGAAAGAGGCCGCCACGTCCGCTACCGGCCTGGACGCGCTGACGGTGAAAGACTTGCAGGACTTGGCCGTGAAGAAGGGCATTTCCCTCAACATGACCAAGGCCGATGTCATCGCGCTGCTCGATCAGTTGGAGCCGGGGGTCGATCACGGCGGTCTGGCCGGGCAGGCGCTCATTGCCGCGAAGAAGCAGTATCACATCGGGCCGCTGAAGAACAAGGGGCAACTCATTCAGGCGCTGCAGCAGGTGGCCGGCACGGAAATGGCGCAGCAGGCCGTGCAGGATGTCCAACAGGCGGCGGTGACCGCGGCGACTAATGCGGTGAAAGCGGCTGCCGGCAAGGTGGTGCTTCCACCGTCCCCCGGCGACTTCGCGCCGTTCCTGGAGCACCTCGCCGCCGCTGAACAGCTCCTGGTCAATAGCCCCACGCTCCCGCAAGAGATCATCCAGCAGGTGGCCACCGAACTCGCCACGAAGAAGCTGGCCTTCCAGCAGCAGGTGCAGGCGCTGTCGTCCCACGAACTGAAAAAGCTGGCGCAGGCGGCAAAAATCCCGAAATACCAGTGGGCAAGTAAAGACGACCTGATCACGCTGATGACGGAAACGTCGCCGGCGAAACTCGACCCGGTCAAGCAATCCATCGCCGACAAATGGGCCAAGTGGGATGCCCAGCAAAAGGCGAAGCAGGCGGGGAAGGCCACGGCCCAGGCCACCCAGCAGGCGCAACAGCAGGCCGCACAGGCTGCCCAGCAGGCCAAGGGCGTGCTGGAGGACAAGCTCGATGCCATCTGGTCGCCGTCCAGCGCGCAGGGGTTCGACGCGTATGTCGCGGCGATGACCGACTTGAAGGCCGCGATCCAGACGCACGGGGCCGTGTTGTCCCCGGACGACCTGGCGCTCTTCACCGGTAAGGCGCATGTCTTGCATCAGCATGGGGTTTCCTTCCTGCAGGAGATGAAAGTCGCGGACTTGAAGGCGCTGGCCAAGGTGAAGAAGTACCCCAATTGGGCGTTCGCCAATAAGGAGCAGTTGGTCACCTTGCTGTCGGCAGCGGATGATGCCGACAAAGGGGACGTGCTGCAGACCCTGGCGATCAAAGTGGCGGGGTATGGGAAAACGACCCCGAAGCTGAAAAGCGGCAAGGCGCTGGCGGCGGAACTCGCCCAGCCGGACACCCCGGTGGCGTATCTCAGCACCGCCGGTTATGGCCCGGTCGATGCGCACTGGGCGACGGTCGCCGCCCGCCCGGAGCGGCACTTCACCTATGCGCGGGACGCCCGTGATCTCGGCGGCGTCCACCCGAAGAGCATCTATCGTGACCCGGATGGAAGCGAGTGGCTTTTCAAGCCGGTGGGCAACGCCTCGGATGCCTATATCGCGGATGCGGATGAGATGACGTATCGCGTCTCCCGCTTGCTCGATCCCCAATCCATCGAGGTGCGCAAGGTCACCCTTCATGGGCAGGTGGGCACCATCCAACGCATGAAGACCGGGGTGAAGGCGCCGAAGGATTACGACGGCATCGACGTGACCGCCATCGCGCCGGCGGAACTCGCCCAACTGCAACAGCATCAGGTGCTGGACTGGCTGCTGTCGAACCATGACGCGCACAGCGCGAACTTCCTGCGCCTGCAGGACGGGACGGTGGTGGCTATCGACCGCGCGCAGGCCTTCAAATACTTTGGCCGTGACAAGTTGGACATCGGCTACAACCCGAACAACCTGCCGGAGCATCCGACCACGCTGGCGAATGCCATCTTCGGGCAGGTGAAACAGAAAAAGATGACCGTCGATCCGCTGCACACGCTGGCGGCCATCGAACGGATCGAAGGTATCGATGATGCTGAATACCTGGCACTGCTCCGACCCTATGCACTGGGGCGTCCGGGTGACACCGAGGCCTTCCTGCAGGCCGCGCTTGCTCGCAAGCATGCGCTGCGCGCCGACTTCGAACGGTTCTACCAGCAGGTGCTGGGCGATAAGCAGTTCAGTTTTGCCACGCTGACCAGAGTCAAGGCTAGTAACGGCACGGTGTTGCCCACATCCATCGAGGAGGCCGTGCAGGACGTGTTGGAGGCCGAATCCTGGCAGGGGGTCGCCATTCCCTTTGATACCGACATGGTGGAAGATCTGCAACTGCACCTGGCCACGGAAGCGCTGCCCGGTCGGCGCGGGAAGGTCGACTACCGGACGGTGTGCCGGTTGAAGCTGCGCCCGGACAAGCAGCAGCGGGTGTTGGATGCCATCGCGGCAGCCCGGCGTGGTGTGTCGGCAACACCGCAGGTCGGCGAGACGCTGGCGGACGACGCCTTCTACGCGCGCATCCTGGACGGCGTAAAAACCGTCAATGCGCACCTGAACATGGGCAATCGCAAATTCAACCAACCGCGCCTGCAGGGGGCGCTGGACTGTGAGCCGGCATTGCGCGCGCTGCTGGCCTCCGACCGCATCGAAGTGCGGGACATGGCCGAGCACTATCTAAAAACCGTCGATGAACTCACCGTCTTTGCGCGCGGCGGCGTCACTTCGGCGGGGAATGTCTCGCAATTGGCGCCGTTCCGCGTGATGGCGGGCCGTGTCAGCGTGCCGACAGCGGTCAAGGCGCCGGCATTTCGGGTCACCGAGAGCGCGATTCGCATGGATCAGCGGCAGATTACCGACGGGAAGATCATCCTGAAGGGTACGGAGAAGCGTCCGGGGCAGCTCTTCGGTGGGGAGCGCTCGCAGAAACTCCCCAAAGAGGGGACGCAGTATACCCTCGCGTTTGACGACGGGACGACGATGCGCGTGCGCCCCTTCTCGACGGAGGCCTACGATGAGCATGCGGTGCGCGTCGGGCAGAATTACTACAGCCTGGCGGGCGATATCGAGGTGATCCTGCCGGGGCGCGGCACCCCGAAACAGGTCGAACAGCTCTTCGAGAAACTGGAGCAGCTCGGCATCCCCGCGGAGGTGGCCCCTGTTGAGTACCAGGTATGTGTCGTGAAGTATTATGTGGCGCAGTGGGTGCCGGTGAGCGCAAATGCCACGAACTACGCCACATAATTCTCCACGAGCATGGGGTATTGGTATCCTTCCTCTTGGAGGCCG
>Ga0172369_10001569_pt1 | contig 32825 bp, 29 predicted proteins | sample LakKiv25m_FD_114539 | JGI IMG/M metagenome (GOLD analysis project Ga0172369, IMG submission 114539) | Freshwater microbial communities from Kabuno Bay, South-Kivu, Congo - kab_022012_11.25m | ecosystem: Environmental > Aquatic > Freshwater > Lake | place: Democratic Republic of the Congo... | reverse complement strand
GACAGTTTGAGCATGAATACAATCGCACGCCGCACAGCAGCCTTAAATACAAGACGCCCTTAGAAGTGTTCAGAGCCAAGCAAGCTGCTGGCTCTATATGTGGTGTCGCTTAACAAATAGATAATAAAATAAAAAAGGAAAAAAAGAAATTCTATCATGGCGCCACTGAGGTACAGGCACTCTGAATGTCTCCACCATATACCGCCCCAAGCACGCTCGGCGCAATCGCATAAATCAGTATGCCAATCAGCGCGCCCGTCAGCGCAGCAGTCGCCCAGACGTTCGCCCTCGCGCGCGTCTCTGCCCCCATGACCTGCCCTGCCGCGTAGATTACTCCGGCAATCACAATCATCAGCATCGCCGCCACTGGCAGCAGACTGGTAAGCCCCTGGCAGAGCGAACTCACTGCTGATTTCACGCTGCTCAACGGCGAAGTCGCGAACGCAACTGCCATGAGGGCAACGAGCCCAATCATCATCGCTTTTCTCATCAAATCCCTCCTTGGAAAACTGGTCCTGCCCTCTTTATTCTCCCTATGTTTAAAAAAGTGTCGGCGAAAGCCGCCATTTTCAGGCGAAGCGCGCAAGCGTTCGACTTTGAAATCATAACGGTTGTCCAGCTCCCTCGCACCCGGCTTGTCGATTGCATATTTGTCCATTGATGCAACAACCAAGGTATTGTCCGATATTCGTAGTACAGCACGTCGTTCCAGCAGGGCATGCGTCTCCACTATCTCCGCAGACATCGATGTCCAAATCGCCCGGATTGCCGGGATTGCCGCCGCCTCCGTTGTTCCCGCCGCCACCCTGGTTGCCTCCGCCCATTCCAACGCAGCCGCAAGCCGCGCTCATGCTCGTCCCGCCCCTGTTGTAAATTGCCTCGAGCACGGGGGGCGCAACCGCGAATATCAGCATGCTCACGAGCGCGCCCGTCAGCGCAGCAGTCGCCCAGACGTTCGCCCTCGCGCGCGTCTCAGCCCCCATGACCTGCCCCGAAGCGTAAATCACGGCGCCAAGAATTGTCATTAACATTGCAACAATCGGAAGCAGATTCGTCAGTCCGCAGCAAAGCGCGCCAACCGCGCTTGTAACCGAGTCGAGTGGCGCGGTAGTCGCGAATGCGAAGCCAGCCAACGCAGCAACACCGAGCAGGATTATTTTTTTCATCAGCCCACCCTCCCCAGTCATTCTTTTAATCCTAATGCGAACCTTGGAATTTCGGGAAATACTTTCCATACGGGAGGAGCAAAATTATAATGCTCCCGATAATCGCCGGAACAAACGTCCACATGCCAAACCCGCCGAAATAAACCCCGCCTGCAAGAAACACGATGAAGAACAAGACGGCAAAAATCCTGCCAAGGCGCATCTCAGACTCGAAGGCATCGCGTTTCCTGGCGCAGGCGGCAAGGCAGCTCTTGCACGCGATTGAGTGCGCCTCGCCAGTCCCGAGCGTCCTGCGCAGCCACCGCGCAAAGCGGATGGCGAAATCCTTCTGCGCGGGCACGCCCGTTTTCCGCCCGCCGCAAAGAACGCAAATCCCCTCTTCCAGCTGCGGATTTCCCGTGTCGCTTCCTTTCCCGGAAAGCCCGCGCTGCGCGGCATTTTTTCGCATGCCACCCTTCCTCGGCTTCTGCTTTTAAACTTGTGGCTGCCTATCGTTCCTGTGGTTTTATGGCTGAAAATGAAGATTCTCACGGACACGTTCACGATGAGTCGCACGAGCATTCGCACGGCGAGCACGAACACTCGCATGAGCGCGAGGAAATGACTCCCGAGGAGCTCGCGCAGATGCTTGCGAATTTCCAGAAGGCGGGCAAGGCGGCGGCATCGGTGATAAAGGAAGTGCCGAAGCTCGTGCTTCCCGGCGAATCGCTTCTTGACATTGCGGAAACGCTTGAGAAAATGGTCGTTGACGCCGGCGCAAAGCCCGCGTTTCCGGCAAACATCTCCATCAACGAGATTGCGGCGCACTTCACGCCAGAGGCGGACAACGACGTCATTGTCGGCGAGCGCGACGTTGTGAAGATAGACATTGGCGCGCACATTGACGGCTGCATCGGCGACATGGCGGTTACCGTTGATTTGTCCGGCGAGCAGGGCAAGCTCTGCGAGGCGTCCGAAGCCGCTCTCTCGGCGGCAATAGCGTGCATGAAGCCCGGCGTGTCAGTCGGAAAAGTCGGCGAGGCGATTGAAAAGGAGATAACCTCGCGCGGTTTCCGCCCGATTGAGAATCTCACAGGGCACAAGATAGAGCCCTACCTTCTGCACGCCGGAGTCGGAATACCGAACATTTCCTCGAGCGCATCCTACGAACTCAAGGAGGGCGACGTATTCGCCGTGGAACCGTTCGCATCCGCTGGCTCCGGGCGCGTTGCCGACACCTCGCAGGTGGAGATATTCGCGCTTCAGGCAACTCCAAAACTCCGAGGAAAGTATTCGCGCGAGCTTCTCACGCACATACTTGAGAATTACTTCTCGCTCCCGTTCGCCGAGAGATGGCTGTCAAAGCTCTTCAACTCCAAGCTGACTCTTTCCACGTCGCTTCGCGAGCTGATTTCGTCAGGCGCGCTGCATCCCTATCCCGTTCTTCGTGACACGGGGCGCGGCTTGGTTTCGCAAAAGGAGCACACGGTGCTGATTGAGCACGACTCGGCAAAGGTGCTGACTTCGGTTTGAGCGCGAAGCTCAAAGCGCGCAAAAGGGGCAGGAGAGGTGTTTTGTTTGACCACTTTCAAAACAGCAACAAATGCGGCGGACAACGCATCCGCGCAAGCTCCGGCGCAGGATTTGGCGCGCAGGATTGCCTTTCTGGAAAAACGGCTCGGCTACCTCGCGCTTGACCCGCAGGCGCCGGAGACCAGCGAAATCTACGCAATGCTCCGGCTCGCAAAGGGCATAAAGGTGAATGGCAAAAGCTTGGGTGACGACGCTGCGCGCAGCAGGCAGGCAGACGCGCTCGAACTCGCAATCACACGAAAATGCGAAGCGATTATTGACCGCGCAGTGGACGAGCTTGTGCTCGTCTTGCGTTCGCCCGAATTCGTCTCAAATATGCAGATATACCATAGGCAGGTGCCGCCGGAAATATTCAGCGCATTAAGCAATTTGCGGCAGCAGCTCATGGATGTTCTTGCAGGCAAGAGAGACGCGGTTGAGGTCAAGTGTCCGGGCATACACGACCCGAGTTTTTTTTATTCAAACCCTATTCTCGATGCGTTCATTAACTCATCGAATAGCTCCATTTACAAAACCGGGATATATCAGTCTATCGTATCTGGAACCATCCAAAACGACAGAATAATTTTCAAGAGGATGGATCTTGACTCGCCGGAAAAGTTTGGAGCCGCAGTAGATAAGATGTTCAAAGAACTCAACACAAGCATCCCCCATTCAAACAACCTAAAGCAATTTTGCGATGACCTGAAGAGACTGTATAACCGGGAAATCGAAGAAGCCACGTTTTTCATTGATATCGGAATAACGTCTGTGCCGAGCAGCGCGATAATCCGGGATGAAAATCTGTCCATAAAGCATCTTAGAGATTACCACGATAAAATGTATTCCGCACGTGACACGTCCGAACGAGTGCTATTTGCCCTAAGACATCTTGGCGCAGATGTACGAGGGGGGGTATTTGGATTATTCCCAATGGTGGAATTTAACGATAGGGAGAGTTCGCTGAATTCAGCCGGTATAGTCACCTTGCACGTGAGGCGGCGGCCGCCAGATGAAAATAAAGGAGAGCGCTAAGGTTTGGCAATCAACACAGCAACAGGTGCACAATAACATGAAACCCAAGCTCGGACAGAATTTTCTCGCGGACGAATCCGTACTCGAATTCGAGGCGGAATCGGCACAGGTGCGCGGGAAATCCGTGCTTGAAATAGGCGCGGGCGACGGGCGGCTGACCGCGAAGCTTCTCGCCGAGGGCGCGGGGCACGTAATCGCCATCGAGATAGACCCCAAGCTCGCGCGCTCGCTCCGCATGCGCTTTCACAAGCGCGTGAAGGTAATCGAGGGGGATTTTCTCGACTACGAGCCGCAGGCGCGCTTCAACGCCGTGGTCGGCAACATCCCGTATTGCATAACCTCGCCCATCCTCTTCAAGCTCTCGAAAATGGATTTCGAAAAAGCGGTGCTCTGCCTGCAAAAGGAAGTCGCGCTTAGGATGGCTGCGCAACCGGGCAGCGCGAATTACGGGCGGCTCTCGGTCTTCTCGCAGCTCTGCTTCGCCGTGGAAGTGCTCGCGCTCGTGCCAAAGGAGGCGTTCTCCCCGAAGCCCAAGGTGGATTCCTGCATAATCTCGCTCGTGCCTACCGGCATGGCGATGGATGAAGAGGAGGAGCGCGTGCTCGGAGCGATTTTCGCGCACAGGAAAAAGTCGCTGAGAAACGCCGTAATCGACGCGCGCATGGAGCTCTTCGGCTCAAATGACAAGAAGGCGGCTGCCGATGCCGCGCAAAAAGTTAAATACGCGGAGAGGAAAGTATTCACGCTTTCCCCGAACGAGGCGCTTGAGGCGGCAAGGCGGATTTGCGCGCTTGGCAGGGACTAAGGTTTGTGGTCTTGTGGCATTCCAGCTTTTCGACGTAACCGAGGATGATTCGCTCAACACCGTTCTGGTGTCGGTCATCGCGGAAATAACCATGATTTGCGCGACCGCGCTCGTTTTTTTCGCCTACCTCAAGCTCCCCATACTTCTCGCCACCTCGATTTCGCTCTTCATATTTTTCATCGCCACGCTCCTGTGCTGGAGAAGCTTTGTCCTCGCGCAGGCGGTGTTTTTCGTCTCGCTCATGGTTTGCGAGCTTGTGCTGAGCATTTTCTTCGACTGGATGATTGCGGGCTTCCTCGTGTTCGATTTCATCACCATAGTTGTTTTCATGAGGATGTGGCAGCCAAAGGACGAGAACAGAAGTTGATGGGCGAGAACAGGAATTGTTTGCGAATGCGGGAGAGCGCGCCAAGGGGAAAACAGCCCGCCCAAGGGGAAAACAACATCATCCCCCGCTTCCATCTTCCGCCTTCGGAACTTTTCTTCCCGCCTGCGGCGCATCGTTGCCCGGAGTTTCACTTGGCTTATTGAAAGTGGAATCCACTATCAGCTGGGACTGCATAATCATTCTCTTGCCGCCGTATTCCGCCTCCAAGCCCGCGGGCAGCGCGCTCTCCTGCCCGTTTATGTCGTATTCCGCCTGCCATTCGCCGCCCCTCTCAAGCCGGGGTATTACGAAAACCTTCTCTCCGCCCGCAAATCCGCCTGCCTTGTCGCGTATGACGATGTTTTTCATTCCCGCGCCCGCGTGCAGGGTTATCTTCGCCCTGTTTCCGACCACGCTCTTGCAGAACCACGCTTGCGAAAAAAGAACGCGCATGGCGAAGAAGGAGAGCAGAAGGGAAAATAGAAGGAACACCGCGCCAGCTGCGAGCGCCATCGCAAAATCGCTCTCCTTCACTGGCGAAGGCGGCTGCGCTGTTAGCGGAACGTTCACCTCGCGCGTCAGGTTGCCGCACTGCGCCACGTATTTCCCGCCTGCCTGCGGGGCAAAGCCCGCCTGCGAATTTTCGTCGAGCCAAATCTCCTGCGCCTGCATGCCCTGCCCTGAAACGAAAACCTCGCTCCGGTTGTCGCACAGCACCCAGATTCTTCCGGCAACCGCGTCGTAGTTGGCGTAGAATTCGGCGAAGGATTGGCTGGCGAGAAGAAGCGCGATGGACGCAAAAAGCAGGAAACGCATAACGGGCCCGAAGGGATTTGAACCCTTAGCCTTCTGGTGGCACCCGCCACTCGCCCGGAAAATTCCGGACGGGCATTCGAAGCCAGACGCGCTATCCAAGTTGCGCCACGGGCCCGCACCAATTTTTTTCCCCCAGCCGGTTTAAGAAGAGCGCGGATGGCTCGCGCTAATTGCAGTTCAATCGCGCGGGCGGCTCATCGCCCGTAGCCGTATTCCTCGCGGTTCTTCGCCGGAGGGCGGACGAACAGGAAATTTTTAGTCGTTCCCGTGAGTTCGTCGGAAATGCGCGTCTGGATGAGATTGACCGGGTCGGGGAGCAGCGGCACTCTTGCCTGCATGTCCTTGAAGCTCTCAAACGGCTTTGTCTCCCTCGCCTCGAGCATTTCCTTGAGGTGCTTTTTTCCGATTCCCGGAAGAAGCTCAAGCTGGTGCAGGCGGATTGAAATCGGGCCCGCCTTGTTGAACATCATAACGAATTCCTGCTCGCGGTCGTGGATTATGTTCTTCACGACGAGCGGCAGCTCGTTCCTCGCGGTGGCGGTGAGTTCGTCGTATTCGATGCGCCGGCGTATCTTCTCCACGTGCTCGCGCGCATCCTTGCCTATGTAGAGCCGCTGCCCGAGGGCAATGGCGGTTCCGCGCTTGATTGAAACCTCGAAAATCGTGAAATATTTCTCTCCCATGAGCTGGGCAACCGGCTCGCGCTCGCGGTCAACAGCCCTTCCGTCCGGAAGGAAATCAATGACTCTTGCGTACTCTTCCATCTCCATTTTTATCTCCCCGTTCAACTAAAATGGGAATATGTTGTCCGCAGACAACACCATTTCCATATTGATTGCCTGTCCCGAATGCTTTTCCCACAACAACCGCGGGTTCGCGGGAGCCGCGCTCTTCAGAGCGCGGATAAGCGAGTATAGAACCCGCGGCTCCCGCCTGAAGCATCATCGAACAAGCCGCGGGCTTCAGCCCGCGGTTGTTGACTAACGATGATTATGCATTTCGCCCTATAAAAGCCTTCTCTATTCCGCGGGTTTTTTCCCGGCTTTTTCGGGTGCGCCCGCCGCTTCAGCCACCTGTGCGGCTGCCGGCTTCACTTCCTCGATAGGCGCCTTGCTGCTCTCGATTTTCTTTGCCTTCTTGGCATACTTGGCAATGACCTCCTCTATCTCGGAAAAAAGCTTTTCCGGAGTGGTGGCGCGGTCCTTTGCCAGAATGAGCGTAAGCTGCGCCTTGTTCACGGGCAGCACGTCCGCGAGCTTCACCGCGATTTCGGGTTTCACTTCCAGTTTTTCGAGTTCAGCCACGAGCGATTGCGCCTCGGAGAGCTTGAGCTTGGCGAATTTCTTTGCGTAGTCAAGCGTTGTCTGCTGCTCGAATCCGAACTCTCCGGCGGTGCCCTGCCTCTTCTCGAGTATCTTTTCCACTTCCGCAAGAGTCGCGGGCCTGATTTCGTTTGCGCCCTTTCCTATCATGAACATCACCTTGCGCGCCGCGCCAGAGCCAATCCGTGCACGTCGCTTCCCTTATTGCGCCTTTCCGACCAGCCGCAGATGGACCGGGGGGACGACCAATTCCTTCCCCATGTTTCCGTCGCTGATTTTCACGACGTAAGCTTTTCCGCGCGCCGCTACTATCACGCCCGTCCTTCCGCGGTAGCGCGGGTGTGGCATGCCGCTGTATTTCGATTGCGAGTCAATGCTGACGCGGTTTCCCACGGAATATCCGCTGATGAGCCCGGCCACGGTGAGCTTCCTCTGCGAGTGCCCGAGCGCGCGGCTTCTTTTTGACATCTTCCCAAGTGAGCGTCTCATTTCTACCACCATTAATATTTCATCCACCATTAACAATTCATCATTCGTCAATCGCAAAACCCTACTCAGAATATGGCATGAAAGGGCAAGCTGAATTCGTTTCAGTCCTGTTTAAATACCTTCCCTTTTTAAATCCCTATGTTCATTTATAAATGTTATGGTATTGCCGTGATTGTCCGCCCTCCATAGGGCATTCCATGCGGCACGTCGTTGGTGAACTCCTTGGCAAAGACAAAAAAGAAAAGCCAGTCGGTCAAATTCCAGATAAAGCCGAGTTTTAAGATAGAGAACATCGTCGCATCCGCCTCGCTCGGGCTTGAGCTCGACCTCTATACCATCGCCTCGAAGGTGGACAACGTGGAATACGAGCCGGAGCAGTTCCCCGGCGCCATTCTCAAGCTCAAGGAGCCGAAAACCTCGCTTTTGCTTTTCAAGAACGGCAAAATCATCTGCACGGGCGGCAAGAACGAGGCGGACGTGGGCGCGGCAATCGAAAAAACGCTCAAGATGCTCGTGAATTTCTCCTCGACAAAGCCCCCGCGCGGCTTCAAGCCGACCTTCGCGGTTCAAAACATCGTCGCCTCTGCCGCGCTCGGCGTGGAGCTTGACCTCTACGCAATCGCGTCCGAAATCGACGGCGTGGAATACGAGCCGGAGCAGTTCCCCGGCGCAATATTGAAGTTCCCGCACCCGAAGACCTCGCTTCTTCTTTTCAAGAACGGCAAAATCATCTGCACGGGCGGGAAATCCGAAAAGGACGTTGACACCGCGCTCAACATGGCGGCAAAGCTCCTCGCGCCCTATTCCTCCCCGCTTCCGCAGGCGAAATAGGCGAAACGAATGCTGCTGAGCGTAAAGCTTCTTGTTTCAGGCAACGTTCAGGGCGTCGGCTTCCGCGCATTCGCCTGCCGAATAGGTAAATCCTGCGCGCTAACGGGTTACGCGAAAAACCTCCCAAACGGCGAAGTGGAAATCGTCGCCGAGGGCGAAAAGGAAAAGCTCGACGAATTCCAGCGAAGGGTCCGCGTGAATTTCCCGTCAGGAATCCGCGTGGAAAAGCTCGCGCTTATTTCGCAGGAGGAAATGAAGAAAAGAAGCTTCTCCTCGTTCACAGTGGAATACTAATTCACGTCCCTTGACATTCAACAACTTTATAAAACCTTTGCGGCAGATTGAGAACCATGTCCATATTATACAAATCCAAAGGCAACCAATTCCGCGCTCCAGAGCCGCGCGCATGGCTTAAGGCGGCATTGCTCACGGACGACATTTTTCACTACGGCCTGAACAGGGCGGCTGAAAAAATCGAGGACAGACTCCATTGCGGGCGAAAGCCAATAGCGATTACTGCCCTGGGGCTTGGGTGCGCGGCAGGCTGTTTTTTCGTTGGTAGAAAATATGGCATCAATAGTGTTTATATTAAGGTGTTGATAGATACAATTTTTATTCTCAGACCTGAATTGCAGAAGCCAAAAGAATTTTTCGAGCCTTTAAAATCCGTCGATGGCTCCGAATTCATATGCAAAGATAACTTGTCGTTGATTCGGCTCCCGTCCTTGGCAGTCGGGGCACTCCTGTCGCTTCTTCCCTCACAATCAGCTCTTTTTGAAAATGTGGGCGCGTACTCAATGGGCTTCGGAGTATTCGCGTATCTCATTTCCTCGTCCAACGGCATGCTTGACCGCGCAAAGGATGCGGTTTCAAGTTTCATCGGGAAGGTTGCGCTTGTATTTTCAGGAAAGACTGCCTTGGTTCCTGTGGCAAGATGCTCCCAAGAGGGAAGCGAGCGCTGACCGTTTTCCATCCGACGGTTTTCTCAGAGCAGCGCCATTCCCGCAATCGCGCCGAAGAGCGCGCAAATCGCGTTCGTGGTCGCCTTCGTGCCAATCCCTCTTTCCTCAAGCACGCCCACCACGCTGTCAATCGCGCTGCCTACGAATCCGATTGCCGCGATTGCGACGACCTTCCAAAGCCCGACGTTCGGAAAGAGGAACATGGCGGACAGCCCGATTACAAGCCCGCCGTCAAAGGACATGAGCAGCCCGAACGGCGTTACCGCGCCGTTCGTCCCGCGCTTCACTTTCTTCATTGTGAGAAGATAGGTCGGCTCGCCCCCGAGCACGCCCAATTCCGAGGCAAATTTGTCCGCCATTATCGCGGCAATCGAGCCGACGTAGGGTCCCCAGCCAATCTGCGGGGAAAGAACAGCGCAAATAGTGGGCACAAGCCCGTTGGCAAGCACGTTCTCCCAGCTGCGCTCGTGCTCGTACAGCCCCATGTCGCGCTTCTGCTCGTATCCGAGCTTTGTCACGACAACCGAGAACACGAGGAAAATGAGCATGAGGAACAGGAATGAAACCTGCCCGAAGACCGCGATGATAAGCCCCATGACCGCCGCAAGCGCCAATCCCGCGAAATCAAGCAGGGCGGCATTCGCTTTCTGCGCCATCAAACAACCTCTATCCTTCCCTCATCGGCAAGTATAATATCTCTTCCTGTCATGCGCCGCAGTATTTCCGCATTCGTTTTCAGGTGCCCGCTGAATTCGGGCGCGGAATATCCGCTTCCCCCCTTGGCAAGCGCGGCGTAAAGAAGCAGCTGGTCAGCAAGATGCGAATCAACCGCGCTCTTTTTTGCAAGCGCGTCCATCGCGCTCCTGCACGCCTCCCGCGCCACTTCCCCGGCGGGTTTTCCCCTCTCGCCAATCGCGCTTCCTCCCCTCATTCCCGACCAGAAGCTAATTGCATTTCCCGCGCAGGGCGAATGGACGGCGAAACACTTGCCTGAAAGCGGCATGCCGTTCCCGACAAGCCCCTTAATTTCATCCTCCTCCCGTTTTGCCACGTGCGCAGGCAACGAAGAGGAAACAATCGAATAATTCGCGCCCTTCGCTTCCTCAGGCAAAAGCTCGCAGCCAGAAAGCACAGACGGCTTTGTGCGCACCACTATCTCCCCGCCCCCCTTGGGGTAAAACCCGAACGAGCGGATGGAGCTTTCGCACTTCGCCCCGAAGCGGCGGATTGCGGGCAGGAAAACCTCTGAGAAATATTCGTAAGTTGGCGCGCCCCTCACGTGCGTCCCTCCCTTCACGGAAAGCGCGCACTCCTTGTTCGCATGAAGAAGAACTGGGAGCGCAGATTGCAGAAGAAGCACGCACGAGCCGGCTGTTCCAATGTCAAACGAGTATTCGCCGCCAATCGCCATTCCCGGCTCAAACTCGATTTCCTGCGAGCCGATGTCCGCGCCCTTCACCTTCCCGCCTGAAATTTCCGCAAGCAGCATGCACGCGGAGAGGTGCTGCGCGCGAAGCCCGGGGTTGCTTCTTCCCGCGCGTATTTTCGTTACTCGAACGGGTTTTCCAAGCACGCAGGCAACGGATAGGGAAGTGCGCAGCGCCTGCCCTCCGCCCTCGCCAGCCGCTCCGTCAATCTCAACCATCAAACCGCCGCATCAATCATTTTCGTTACAAGCATTTATTAGCCCCAATTTCCATAAACGCTGCGTGATTGATATGCCCATGATAAAAAGCCCAGGCAACCCGCTGTCTTCTTCGGGCGGAGCGCAAGCCCCGCAGTTGCCTTTGCTTTGGCGCGGGCAGTAGCGCGGGGAATGGGAAAGCCGGTCTGCCCGCGCGCCAGGCGCTGCGCGGGTTTCCCCCGCACATTCTGGCGTCCGAAGGCTTGAACAGCTCCGGGCCCACATTCGTTTCAATACACATGCGGCCGGTGTGCAATTTCAGGTGCAAAAAATGCTTCATGGGCGGCATGGCTCCGCTTGCCGAATCAGCTTCAAAGCCGACGCTGGAAATGCACGAGGTGCGGGCGATTCTTGCAAGCGCTGCAAGCTCGGGGGCGAGCGTGTTCTCCATAACCGGCAGCGGCGAGCCGCTTGCGGACAGGAACGCGCTTCGCGCGATTGAAATCGCATCCGACTTGGGGATGACCAGCATACTGGCAACCAATGGCAGCATCATAAGCAGGCGCGAGATGGCTTTCCTTCGTGAGCGCGGAGTTACGCTCGCGTTCAGCATTGACACGGCGAATCCTGAAAAATACGCCGAAGCGACCGGAACCTCCCCTGCGATGTTCAGGCGCGTGGCAAGGAACTTCCTCGAAGCGCAGGAGATGTTCGCAGGCACGCGCAGCATAATCGAGTCCGCCGGGGGAAAGCTTGAAATTTTCAGGCTGGCGGTGCACGCCACGCTGGATGGGCGCAGCGCAGGCGCGATTGAAGGCATCCGCAAAATGCTGGACCCAAAGACCACCTTGCTGAGCGTTTCGCCGGTTGCAAGCGCGGGTTCTGCCCTCGAAAACGGCATGGCTGCGCCGAAATTTAACGGCGGGCTTACTGAAAAACACATTGCAGCAATACCCAATCCGAAAAATGGAAAGGGCGTCTGCGGCTTTTTCGCATTCGGGCTGGACATCAATTTCGACGGTGAGATTCTCCTCGATGCCCATGCAATCCAAACGAGGGGAATTCTCGGGAACATCCGCGATTTTGCCCTTGACGCCGGCATCGCATACGAATCGCTCAGGGCGGAAAAAGAAAGGTTCATTGACGGCTTCATGGAAGGATTCTGCCCCGTGCGCAGCCCGAAGCTTGAGGGATGGATTGGCGAAAAAAAGAGCATGGCGCAGGACACGCCGAAGCTTGGGGCGGGGATTGGTGAAAAAAAGAGCATGGCGCAGGACACGCCGAAGCTTGGGGCGGGGATTGGCGAAAAAATGGGCGGGGCGCGGGAAAACGGAGTCGCGCGAAGCATGGCATCGGGCAGGAGCCTGCTCAAGTTTGCCTATATCAGGGAGGGCGCCGGCAGGTTTTGCGCGCTCATGGAAACGCCAGACTATGCAACCAGCTCCAACGAACGCAAAATCTTGGCGCAGAACCCCGGGGCAATCCGCGATTTTATTGCCGGGCGCGACGCCGTGGTTCTGGGCGCCGGCGACGGCAGCAAGCTTTCTGCAATAATCGGCAGCGCAAAAAATCTGCTCCTTGTGGATATCAGCAAAGAGATGCTTGGCATTGCCGCCGGGCGCCTTGGGGGCAAGGCCCGCGAGAGGCAATGCGATTTCGGGCAGTTCGAGTTTTCCGAATGCGAGTCAGGAACGGTCTTCATCATGCTCGGGAACACGCTTGCAAACGAGGAAGACATGCCTGCTTTCCTGAAGCGACTTGCAGCCGTGGAAGGCAGCCGCGCTCTGGTCGGAATCGAACTGCTTGAAGGAACCGGAAAGGGAAGGGAAGACGGCGCAGCTTTGCTGGAGGAATCCTACAGGAATGACGCGGATTCCGAATTCCTTTTCACCCCGCTTGAGCGGCTCGGCGTGAAGCGCGGAGACGGGGAGCTTGGCATATCATTCAACCGGGAGATGGGCAGGATAGAGGCGCGCTTCACGTTCAGCGACGGCGAAGCCAAGGCGCGTTTCTGCTCCCGGCTGGGGCTGGACGCCGCGCGCCTGCACGGCATTCTTCTCGGAACCTCACTGAAAATAAGCCGCAGCGAGTTCGCCGCAATGGCGGAAAAAGCCGGTTTTTCCATCAAATGCGAGTTCGCCGAGGGAAGCAGCCGCGTCTTCCTGCTGGAAAGGGCGGCGTGAGCTGCGGGAGATTAAGCAGGCGCGCGCACTGGCGCGGCAGCAATCCGTTTTTGCCTGTGCCGTGCGCCCTTAGGGAAGCGCGCCTTCCAGCTCCCTTCTCGTTGCAACCGCGAACGAAACCTTCCCGTTCTGCTCCGCGAGCTTTATCCGCACGCTTTCCCTGTCGTATCCGAGCGCGCGCCGGAATGCCGCCAACTCCTCCGCGCTTTCAAAAAGGACAATCCGCCTGCGCGCGCCGATTCCGGCAAGCGCGCTTTTCTCGCCGGAAAAAATCGCAATCTCCAGCCCGAAGCGGCTTATTGGAATGATTTTTTTCCGCGTGAAGGCAATCCCCCGCTCAAGGAGCAAATCATGCGCCAGCCGAAGCGAGCGCAGCTGCCCTGCGGAAAACCCGCCCGAATGTCTTGCAGGAATGAACAGCCCCTCGGACTCCAAAAACTCCCCCTGTTTCACGAGCGCGCGAAGCGCGTGCAGCAGACTCTGCGGCTCAATCTGGCGCGGCTCGCCGCCAGCGTTCCCCCCTCGCCCGCTTTCTCGCCTTCCGTTTCCAATCCCCTCCGCAAGCCGCGCCCCAATCTCCTCGGAATAAGCGGGCAGCTTGTGCGAGCCGAGCTTCCCATCCGCGCGCTCCCATGCGCGCAGGAAATCCTCCTTCAAAACCATTTCTTCATCCAGCCCGTCCTGCACGAACTCCGGAAAAGTTATCCGATATTTCACCTTCCGGTTCGCGCGGAGCAGGAGGAAAACCGCGAGCAGGAAAAGAAGCGACGGGACGAGCAGCCGCAGATAATTCCCAAGCGCGCTCTCCTCGAACTCGATTTTCTGCCCGGTTTCCATTCCAAGATAGGACAGGTGCAGCGTCCGCACTCCGGGCGAGGGCGAAGCCCACACCACGAGCGTTCCGTTGCTTGAGTAGAACTGCTTTTTCTCCCCGTCATCAATCCACGCAAGCACGGGTCCGGTGAGCGGTTCGCCGCCGAATCCAGCTTCGAACAGGAGCCGGTTGCCGCCCCTGCCAACAAGCTTTGCCGAAAATCCGCGCACCTCGACAAACGCGCTCGCGTGCCTTCGCCCGTATTGGTCAACAAGCCAGATGGTGTGCCCGCCTTCCCTTCCCAGCACGAGCGAGAACTTGCCCTCCCAGCCGCCCGACACCACGCCGTTCGCGACCTCCTTTCTTCCGACCTCCTCGCGCCCCGCGTAATCAACCGCGTATAGCAAAAGCCGCCTCCCGCTCTCCTGGCTGCCGAGCGAAAACTCGAACTCGACCTCCTCGCCCGAGAGCGCGGTTGGCTCGCCAGACAGCGTTCCCATCGGCTTCTCGATTTTTCCGCTGTCAGAAAAGCGGCAGGATGAATTCGAGAAACGGTAAATGCGGCAATACGCCTCGTCCATTCCCGCCCATGCCGGAATGGCGATGGTGATTTCCTTTCCTCTCCCGGAAATTTCCTCCAGCCGGGCATCAGACGGCGCGAGCGTCGCCTTTGCGGAAAGGAGCGCGGCTTCATTTTCGCGCGAGGGCGCCACAGCCACGCTCTCGAAATCCGCGCCAATCGAAGCGTTCCTCTGTGAAATCCCTCCCTTGGCATCCACCACCCGTCCATCCAGGCTTTCGACCACCACCAGCCGAAGATTTCTCTCGGAAAGCCGCGCGCTCTCGTTCTCAAGTGACTGCGGAAGCGCGCCCGTGGGCGCGATTATCACCGCGTCCTTCCAGAGAAGCGCGTCCTGCACCGAGACGATGTTGTAGGAAAAGCCGCATTTCTCGACGGCAAGCGCTATTTTCTGCGAAAGCTCTGGCGAAAGCCCTGGAACGGACGGATGCTTCAGGATGAGGACGGCGTCCGGAATGGGCTTGTCCGAGCAATAGCCGAATGCTTCTCCCTCCCCCTCGCCGGTCGCGAACGCCTGCAGCACAGCCGCGCTGCCATTCCCCCTGTCAGAAATTTCAGACGAGTAAAGCCCGAACGAAAGCCGCTCTTTGTTCGCGCTCGCATCCGCCAAATCCGCGCCACCCTGCGCATTCGCGGAATTTTTCACAGCCGGAGGAATCAGCAAAACCAGAATCAGGACCAATAAGGAGAGCAGCGCGACTCCCACAAGCCGGCGCATGATTTGTGTTCGGGGATTAGGAATAAACTACTTTCCATGTTCGAGCCGTGCGGCTTATTTTTCCCCCCTATTTTTGCCGCCAGCCCGTAGTTCCGTCCTTCCTGTCCTCAAGCACTATCCCCGCCTCGTCCAGCTTCTTCCTTATGGCATCCGACGCGGCGTAGTCCTTCCTTTTCCTCGCAGAGTCGCGCTCGGCAACGAGCCGCGCGATTTCCTCCTCGTGCAGGGCAAGCTTCTTTTCCTGCGGGGCAAGGTTGAACACGCCGAGCAGCTTCTCAAGCGTGGCGGCAGCGGCAAGCGCGTCCATCTTTCCCGCGCTTCCCTCCGAGCAGGCGGCAGTCATCCTCTTGGCAACCGAAAACAGCGCAGCCATCGCATTGGGCGCGTCAAAGTCGTCATCCATCGCCGCAACGAATTTCTCCTCCGCCTCGTGCGCGGCATGGGCGAGATTCGCGCTCCCCGTCGCGGGCAGCGGATAGCTTTTCGCGGCGCGTATCGCCGAGTGCAGCGTGGAGAGCGAATTGCCCGCTGCAACGATTGCCGCCTCGGAAAAGTCAATCGGGCTTCTGTAATGCGAGAGCGCGAAGAGCATGCGTATTTCCTGCGGCTTGAATTTTTTGAGCGCGGACTCTATGGCAACGAAATTCCCAAGCGACTTTGCCATCTTCTCGCCATTCACCGTGAGAAAGCCCGTGTGCATCCACAGCTTCACGAACTTCCTGCCAGTCGCCGCCTCGGACTGCGCAATCTCGTTTTCGTGGTGCGGGAAAATCAGGTCGCGCGCTCCGCCGTGTATATCGAGCGTGTCGCCGAGAATGGAGGTGGACATGGCGGAGCATTCAATATGCCAGCCCGGCCTTCCCCTGCCGAAAGGCGAGTCAAAAGTCGCGCCCGGCTCCTCGCCAAGCTTCCAAAGCGCGAAGTCCTGCGGGTTTTTCTTCTCCTCATCAACCTCGATTCTCGCGCCCGCGCGAATGGAATCGGTGGACTGGCGGGAAAGCGCGCCGTAGCCCTTGAACTTCAGCACGTCGAAATACACGCCCGACTTCGTGCGGTAGGCAAAGCCGTTCCTCTCTATTCTTTCAATGAGCTTGATTATTTGGGGAATGAATCCGCTCACTTTCGGGCAATGCGTCGGGGGCATCACGCCAAGCTCGGCAAACTCGCGCGCCGATTCGGACGAGAATTTCGCGGACAACTCAAGCGGCGCCATCTTCCTTTCCTTCGCCCTCTTGATTATCTTGTCGTCAATGTCCGTAACGTTCTGCACGTAATTGGCCTGAAATCCCCTGAAAAGCATGTAGCGGCGGATGATGTCGAACGCGACGAGCGTGCGCGCGTGCCCGAGGTGGCTGGAATCGTAAGGCGTTATCCCGCAGACGTACATCCGCACGTTCTTCCTGTCCTGCGGACTAAACTCCTCCTTTTTCTCAGCCAGCGTGTTGTATATCCTCATGCGCGCACCGGCTGGATTTGGTCTGGAAGGATTAAAATCGCGCACGGTCGCGTCAGCAAATCCCCGCTCGGATTCGCCGTCTCGGCTCGCGCTTCCTTCAGACAACCCTTACTTCCACCGTCTTCTTCGCGTAGTTTAACACGTGCGAGTAGTCGCGGTAGTGGTGGCTGACCGTCACGAGCACGGCGTAAGTGCCGGCGGGCGTCGCAGGATTCGAGCAAATCGAGACGCTGATTGCCTTTTCCTTCTGCGGCGCAAGCTCGCCCATCCGGATTTCCTTGATTTTCGTCATGCCCACGTTCTCAAATCCGAGCTGGCGCGGGACCTCGACGCTTGCGGAAACCATGATTGGCGCGTCAGTCACGTTGGTCGTGGTGATGAGAAGCTCAAGCGAGCTTTCCTTCCTTGCTGAGAGCCGCACGGGCCGGAGCGAAGTCGAAACGTTGAACGGCAGCCCCTGCCTCGCCGCTTCCGTGCGCTTTCCCAACAGTCCATCAAGAATTCCCATGTTCCCCCTCCATTCAATCGTCGCGCGAACTACCTTTTCCCTTTCCGTTTTCCTGTCCGCGCGCCTTTTTTAGCATTCTTTTTCTTTCTCGCCATCCCAGCCATTTCCGCGCCCTTCGCGTTTTGAACCGCAACCTGCTGATTCGGGCGCGTGTGGTGGCGCTTCGCCGCATCCGCGATGTGCTGGAACGACGGCACGTCCTCAAGCGCGAGCGTGAAGAACACGTAGAGCATCCCCAGCAGCGCGGCAATCTCGAAAATCCCGGAAAGCACGCGCGCGAGATTCGCCCGCATCCCGTATTCCACGCCGATAAGCTCAATCGCGAAGCCGACGGCAAAGCCGACCGCGCAAAATCCGAGCGTCACCGCGTGCCGCACGGTCTTCCATTTCGCGTAGAAGAAATGCAGCGGCATGTGCCGTTTCGCCCTTTCCCAGTTCATCTTGTAATATGCGAACACCATCGCCGCGAGCATGGCGAGCACCGCCTTGACGAGAAGCGTCGCCATCACGATTTCGTTCGAATCCACAGGGCTGCCCATGCGCGAATTTCGGGGGCAACTAATTAAACCGTTCGCTTGCTGTTATTCTTCGCGCACTCTTCCTCTGGAACCGCGCCAAACGCGCCTCCGCGCCAAACGCGCCTCCGCGCCGCCCTCACAGCTTTATGCACATGTCCGCAGCCAAGTGCGACGCATAGCCGAGGAAAATGGCGGATGCGAAAAACAGCCCGAGCAGCAGCCACGCGCCGGCGGTGATTGCCAGAAGGAAAGCCAGCCCGTGCATCACCCCCCTGTGGCGCGGGCGGAAGAGAAGGTCGAGGAGAAGCGCGGCTGCCGTGAGAAAAATCGCGTATGCCGCGAATTCGGTTGCAAACCGCGCGCCCCTTTCGGAAAGCGCGTAAGCGGCTGCGAGTATCGCCACCGCCACTCCGACGTATAGCAATTGCGAGAATTTGCTTTTTCTCAAGTCCAGGTCCGGCAGGAGCGCGGCAACTCCGGAGATTGCGATGAAGAGCGCGAGCTTCGCGCCGTCAAGCCCGAAAATCCCGCTCCCGCCAACCGCGCCGAAAAGGCAGCCTATGAAAACGTGCGCTTTCCAGTCCAAAAAACCGCCCTTCGTACGCTGCCATTCGCGGGCGGCGCGTCAGTCCGCAGCCCGCAGGACCTTTGAAATGTGGTTCGCGTAATTCCGCAGGTGGCGCTCGCCCTCCCTCTCGCTCATCTTCTCAAGGTTGGACGAAAGGGTCATTATCTCGAAATACGCCTCGCCGAAAGCGGATTCCGCCTCAAGCGCTTCCTCCGGCGTGCGGCAGGCGGTGGCGTCGCAAAGGAGCGAGAGGTAGCGCAGCTGGTCGAGCGTCTGCGTTCCGAGGCGGGTGAGCCGCGCGCGGGCGCGCCTGTTCCTCCCGAACTTTCTCTTCAACTGCTCGATTGCCGCGAAAAAGTATTCGTAAATCGTCGCGAAGAGCGACTCGCTTTTCATCCCCTTTTTCGGGGTTGTCGCGCGCGCAATTTCAAGCGATATGATTGGCGAGGAAATGGTCTGCTCCGGGACGATGAGCGTCCGCTGAATTTCAGTTGCCGGGTCAATGAACTTGGAGCTGGAAAAGGATTTTTTGCCGGAAATTTCGTCGCGCCTTTCATCGTAGAGCCCTTTCGGGAAAGTAGGCCTTCGGACTGAGGATGGCTCCTGAGTCTGCCCGATTTGCCCCTGGTAAATCCCCATGCTGGTCGCGTGTTCGCATTCGCAGGCAAGATTTAAATATGGTTATTGCGCCTTTCCTCGCTCCGCATACCTCCCCATTCTCTCCCTTGCCTCGTCCCAGTTAATCCGTTTTCCGCTCGGAATGTATGCGTTTGCGGTCTTCGGCGCCTGAAGATTTTCCAGCGCTTCCCCGAATGCCTTTGCATCCTTTATTACGAATTCCTTCGCGTTCGTCTCATCCATCCAATACAGGTCATAGAGGTCTTTCCATTCCTTCCTATGCGGTTAAAAATCCAAGGACTCCGCGCGGCAATCCATGGCAAACCCGAAAAGCAATCCGACGGCACATGATTATTGTCACATCGGGTCTGCCATCCTGTTTGTTCGCCAGCTCTGCCGGCGAATTGTTGCGCTTGCGCGACATCCCCGCGATACTTTCGCGGACCGCCATACTTGCATTTGCGGGCTTAAGAAGCGCGCAAAGCCGCTGCGCCAATATTCGCGCGCAAGAAAAAATAAGCGCGCGTTCCAGCGCCCAGCATGTTTTATTGCGGTGTTAATTCTGAAACGTTGTGTTTTTGGGCAAGGTATTAAAAAGAGATTTATCTATAGCACATTACCGAATAGCAAAAGTTATCGTAATAGCGATAGGTGATAGATATGTTCGTGTTCCAGTCCATGTCGGTTTCCCAAGACAAAATCAATCCGAACAACGTTTCTTTTCTTGCAAATAAGAATTTCAAAATATTTGTCATGGACAAGACGGGCAAACCTATATACGACAACAGCGTTACTCTTACCGGATATTATGGAGATTTTAGCGACAGCAGAACGCGGAAGCTCAATATATCTTCTAATGGAAAGGCAGTTCCTCGGTGCGGTAATGTTAATGTGACTGTCTCTCTGCCTGAAAACAATGGCGGCAAAACACTCGCGGTATTCAACTGCGAAACCGGCGATATAATTGGTAGGGAAGACCTCCATATGCGCCTGAACGACAAAGGAGTTCCGGTTGAAATAAAGACACCGGTTTCCAGCGGCGTGCCCGCCCCATTCGCATCGCGCGCTCCTGAGGAAGCAAGCACTAGTGCGTGGAGCATATATGTCCCGCCAGGCGAGACAAAAAAAGTCCGAGTATATGTAATCACGAATGACAATCGCAGCGTGGCGGGAGAATCACTGTTAATCGACGGGGCAAGCAACTCTCCTCTCTTCAAGAAAAAGGGCGTGTTTATCGCGCGAAACCCTCCTCTCTCCAAGAAAAAGGGCGTGCTTATCACGCTGAGCGGGGGAGACTACGGCGCAACTCGCACCATTGACCTCGAAAGCGGCAATCCGGATTATTCAGTGCACGCATTCATCGATGGCGCGGAAGTGGGCGTCAGCAAGCAGCAAGGATTCTTCTCCATGTCCGTACGCCCGAAAGCGGACGGCACGTTGGAGATTGGAAGAGTTTTAAACAGGCCGAGCAGCGTGAAGCCGGCAACGCCAGATTACTCACATGTTCCCGCGGATTCGCAGCTGTACGAATCAACGCTCGACCACATCTCGTCTTTCCTCTATGGCAAGAAGTATGCGCAGCTCGATAATGTCCAGTCTGTAGTGATACGGGAAGGGGAATATTTCGCGCTGAAATACATGAAAGCCAATGGGCTTCTGGACACGGACGCGCATATTTCAAACGAAAACGGACACATGGTTGTGGACAAGGCAGACAACGACCTCGCTGCGCAAAGCGAGCTTTTCTCAAAGCTTTCCGCGCTCTTCGCGATACTTGGCAATCCAAACGCGACCAAAATTTGCAATACTGTATTCAAGAATATCGCCACCGGCACCTTTGAGGCAAAGGCGGCATCCGCACTCACTTCCATGGGCGGTCTCAATGCTGCTGGCACGCTGAAGATGTTTGACGGTGTCAAGCTTCCTTTCTACACCTCCATCGGAAATTCCGTGCGGAAGGAAATGAGCAACAAAGAAAAGACGAGATGGACTACTCTGATGCAAAATATTGGGACTGAGAAATGGGGGAGCCCTGCCACGCCGGTTGGAGCGCCTACGCCCGCTACGGCTCCGAATCCATTCTACCAGGGCATAACCCCCGAGATGGCGAAAGTCCGCGCAATACAATTATATGCCAAAACCGCAGGATTGGAACTCGACCTAACTGGCTTGACTCCAGACCAGCAAGACAAGGTGGTTACTCGCCTTGACCAACTTCTGAATGACTCAATTACTGGGTCAAAACTGATTGCCAAGCTGAACACCTTGTCTGATGCGAAAGCCCGCACAACTGCGCTTATAGGCGATGTTCTACCGCCTCTTTCTGAAATAGAGATAGGTTCTGCCTTGGCTGATTTTATTTCGGCAAAGAAGTCCAATCACCAGAACTTCAATAGTCTAAGTCAGCAAGAACAATATGACTGCCTGCGATTGCTTGTCACTGTGTCGCCTTCTTCTAAAATGAGCCTTTACGAATATGCGGGCATCAAACCCACTATCAACACTGATGCGGTGGTCAACGCCATCAAAGAAAAGACTGGCGCCAGTACTGTGTCCAGTAGCGACTATTCTCGTGCAGTTTGGAGTGAAATTGCATCAACCACATATAGAACCGCAATTGAGGAAGGTCAGTTGGACACGCCAGTGTATATTTATAAGAAGGGCACGTCCGATGAAAAAATGATAACTGCGGGGGACATTCTGCAGGCAACGGCATTTGTCAAGATGCCCCCCCAACCGGTTCAAAATAATGTAGCGAAATCGGATACGGATTTTCTAACTGATAAGGTAATGCTGGCCCATAATCTTCTTGCCGGGAAAGCAACTGTGACTAATGGTAAGATAAAAACCCAGAATGTGGTAAATAGCGGGGTCGCGCTACTTCTCACAGACGTAAGCAGCATCCCTACGCCAGTCCTTCAGGTGCTCGAAAGCAATTCCGACCTTCTTATGGCGGTGTGGAGTAAGTACGAAGCCAAGCGGGTCAATCCGGGGGATACCCCAAAAATTGTAAGTTTCAAGACGGCGTATACAGAAGTTCAAGCCACGCAGGGATTCAAGAGCAACCCGACGTGGGCAGATCAGACTTCGACACCCTCCGCCCTAATTCCAATACCACGGGTGTAACAGCGCGGGAGGGCGACCTCACTTAGTAAGTTAGTTTCTTTTCATTCTTTTTTCTCATTGTATTGTAAATTTGATAATCAACACAGAGCTTCGCTCTGTGTCTGATGCATTTTCGGCGCGCCGAAAATGTACATTTACAATGTGCATTTTGCAACTGCAAAATGCATCAGACATCGACACAGTCGAGCGCACTCGACTTGTCGACAAGTCGCCTTCGGGCGACTCTGTCGAGCAAAGCTCGATGTTGATAGCAGACAAATTTTTGCGAAAATTTGCCTATCTCTCTTTAGCGCAAGCCCGAAAACCAGATTGCCCGTGGCAGCGCAGTGTTATTTTCCGGCTCAGATGTAATCCGGACAAAATTTCCATCTGCGCCCTGCAAATTCAACCTATGGCAAATCAGAAAAGCAATCCGAAAGATGGCGACCCAACGTGGCAATAATCATATGCCTGCCCGTTCGCCAGCTCTGCCGGCGAATTGTTGCGCTTGCGCGACATCCCCGCGATACTTTCGCGGACGGCTATAAGTAAAAACCTCCGCGCTCTCCGGTGTCTTCCGCGCGCTTCCTGTCTTCCGCTCACTGCATGGCTTTTCTCACATAGCTCCTTTCCTTCTCGGAGAGTTTGCTGAAAATCATCGCCTCGCCGAAAAGCGCATTCAGGTTGCGCCAGACATCTTTCTGCATGAGCCGTTCAGGACTGTTCGGGTCGAACCTTCCGGATTTGCGTGAAATGTCGCAAAGCGTCTTTGCCGCGGATGGCACCATCTTTGCCCAGCTCTCAAGGTCGTTCTTTTCCACGATGCCGTTGCCCGCCTCCCTTAGGCCGTAGTGGGCAACTGAAAACAACAGCAAGTTGGAGGTGAATTTCTGCCGGTCCGCTGCGGTCTTGAGGTCGTCATAATCGGCATCCATGCTATTCACAAGGTCTTTCATCGTATCCCGCAGCCCGTCATTCCGGTCGAATTTCCCGGTGACATCCTTGAAAACCGTGCTCATTCCGGTGAGAAGCTTCAGCGTTTCATTGGCTTCTTCCACGCCACTCCGGGTTCCCTTCTTCTGAACATCGGCAATCTGCTTGGCGGCGGTTGTTGCGAGCGTCTCAATCGCTTCCCGTATCTCCGCCCTGTTCTTTCCCGCCCAGTTCAAAATCTCCTGTCTTACGGTCGGGTACCCATCATATCCCTGCATATCTCCCGTGTAGGTCATCACGTTCCATATATTGGCAAGCGCTTTTTGTCCGTCCTTGCCCATTTCCAGCAGCGGTTTCCCGCTTTTTATGAATTTGGAAAGGATTTTCCAGTCGTTGTCCAGCCCGCCGCTCTTTATCATTTTAACAGTGGCATAAATGGTCTCGCTGAGTTGTCCCAGCCCCTTGAAATTAGGGTCGTTGTCCAAGCCCTCAATGTTCGCTTTTATCTCCGCGGTCTCAGCTTTAAGTTCGGCTGCAAGTTTCGAAGAAAGTCTCTTCGGTTCCACGAGCCGAAGGTATGCGTAGCTGTCCGCAAGCTCCTTTGCCTTGCAGACAATGAACTCCCTGAGCGCGTCATTCGTTATCTTGTCGGCGTATTTGCCGCCGCTAATGCAGACGAGTGCGTCGTCCAGTTCCATGCGGGTAACCTTGGACTTGAAAATAGCATATTCAACTTCGTGCTTCCAGAGGTGCCCCCGTATCCTATCCGCGATTTTTTCATCTCCGTCTTTCATGGCTGAAAGCATGCCGTTTAGGTAGATGAGATTGGCATTAAGCTCGAGCAGGTCCGCCTTTTCCAACCGCTCTCCCCTGCCGAATTTCGCAAACAGCCGTTCGTTCCCGTCAATCGCCTTTGAAACATTCACCATGGCGTCCTGCGCCCACGAGTCGTTTCTTCTATAAACCGGTGAAAAGGTGCCGATTATCTTTGAAAGGGTGGATGTTCCAGCGTGGACAACGTCCTCGACAAATCCGAAAGCCGCGCTCCAAAATCCTTTGGCTTCGTGCGTGTTCTTAAGGTTCCAGTCTTCGAACCATCCCGCGCCCGTGTCATACAGCGTCGCCGGCAAGTTCCATCCGCGCCACTGCAAGTCCAGCGGCTTTCCGACGCTCAACTCTTCGAGCTTGAACAGGGCAGCTATTCCCGTGGCGCTCCCGCCCAAAAATCCGCTCCTATTTGCCATGTTTTCAAAAAAGCCGAACCGATTCCTTGCCGCGTCCAGCCGCACGCTGTCAAGAAGGTTCCTGAGATTCCCCAGCGTTTCAGACGCGAAGAACTCCTTATTCTTCTCGACGATTTCCATCGCCCGCCCCAATTCAGCTAGGTTGAACTTGTTGCTGCCGCTCTCAATCGCGCGAACGTCTTCCGCCAAAAGCTTTGTGAGTATTATCGCGGCTTTCCGCCGGTCGTCCGGCTCGCCCTTTCCATACTGGAGCACCTGCAGGCAGAGCTGCACCCTTTTTTCACGGTCGAAATTTTTCTCTTCCTGCGCTGCGGAGCCGTCCCTTACTTTTGCGAGCGCTTCCGCCGTCGGCTTTCCGCCGCCTATTTCTATATCCGGCCAGATTGCCTCGACCGAGCGCTTGACAATGGAATAGCCCGCGTCAATAATCGCTTTGATTCCGGCAATCCAAGTCCCAATCACAGGATTTCCGGTTTTCAGCGAGCTGATGAAATCGTACATCCCATAAGTATCGCCAGCGCCGCCCCCCTGCGAGGCAACCGTCAGTTTCATGTCCGACAGCTTTCCGAAATGGTCGATATAAAGTCCGATTCCATTGGAAGAGGAGATGCTCACACCCGCGCTCGTCCATCCGGGGCGTTTCATCCAAAGTGCCGGTTGGTCCAGTCTCGTTTTCGTAATATCCAGTCCGGCATCAAGTCCGATACTGCCGTGTTCGCTGCCAGTTGAAATTCCGGGCGATGCCCAGAAGTTTCCAACGTCTCCTTTTGTCCAGCTAAGTCTGAGGTTGAGCCGGGTCCGGCTATAATCCATGCTCACAGACGGGTCGAAATTCACTGCTCCGCTCGAGGTCGCGCCACCTTCCAATCCAACCCCCCACATCGGGCGGTTTTTCGGCGGAGTCTCCGGCTCAACGCCGTATCTCCTCGCCGGCTTTGCCGTTTCGACTTGGAAAATAAACATATTTGCACCCTATGCCTGCTTTCAGTTGTTTATTTCCTGTTTGTTCTTTTATTACTTATCCCATTTCCAGCATTTTCTCCCCGGTGAGGTGGGTTTATTTCTGGAAGGATGTGTTTTGGCAAGGTATTAAATAGAAGAATATTTATAATATCATACCGAATGAATGGTACAGAGCGATGTCTCGATGGGAGTGGTATTATGTTCTTGTTTCAAACATCCGGTTTTGGAATCACGGTGAGGAATCTCCACGGACAGGTGGGGGGTCAACCCCCTCGCCTGCCAAACAATATGGGCCCGACACATACAACATACACAATTGAGGTAGTACCTTCTCCCAGCGTTTTCGTCACAAACAGCACAGTCAAGATATTTGTTAAGGACGCGAATGGTTATGCGGTGCCTGACATAGATATTATGGTCGGGGACAAGCTTTACACCTCACGAACCGGGGGTATCGATTTCATTCCGACTGAAGCGAAAGATTATCCAATCAGTTCGCCGGCCCATGCGGGCTACGTTCTAAACGGCACGCTGTCAATCACTGTTTCCGACGCATCAGCATCAACATCTGTTCCTACATCTACGACATCTACGGCAAATAAAACACCGGCACAGCTCGATTTGACAAAAATCGAGTTCCACCCGCTGGAGGACATTGACGGGCTGTCTGACCTCTGCAGCCAGTTGAAATTCAATTCCGGAAGCATCCATTCTGTCGCCAACCTGGGAAAGGACGGTGGCTGCGCGTGGGGCAAGCCAAGGCAGAATGCGGTTGCGGACAGTGCGCTTGGCAATATGGTTACTGCCGGCTTGATGACTCCGGAGGAAGCCGATGCGGTCAAGACCGGCGCGTGGAACGGCGAAACAGAGCTCAATGGCAGGGCAAAGCAGCAGCTCGCGATTTTCAAATTCCTTTTCGCCTACGAAGCAACGCGCGGAGGAAGCTATGCCAGCAAGCTCATCACCGCGCTCACCGATAATTTCAATGTAAACAACCTCGACACGGACGGAAAGAAACTGGACGCGCTCGTGGTGATGCTGCAAAAAGGGCAGGACAGGGACGGCATAGTCGGATTGATGGCGAACATGCGCGTCAGCTCGAAGATTGATAATTACGCCGCAAAGGAGCGGGGACAAAAGCGGTTCTGGGGGGAGGGCGCCAAGGACTTTTCAAAAGACGCGCCGACAGAGCAGGCGGAAGTTGAAGTTACTCCTCCGGGTTCCCCCGCTGGCGGTTCGCCTACACAAACAACCAAATACCAGCAATTTTACCAAGTCAATAGCCCGGCAATCAACGAAATCCTCGGAATCGCGAATGAAATATCTCCATCGGCAAATCTAACAACTCCTGCGGAGCAGGAGCAGTTCATCACAGCCATCTGCAAGGATACTAATACGCTTGATGCCACGCGGCTTCAGTCTGCGGCAGAGTTCCTCTCACTGCCGTCTGTTCAGGACAGACTGCGCATCTTTATCGGCAACAGCCCACTGACTGGCGATATAGTGGCTATCTACACGCCGAAGATATATACGTCAACTGATACTCAAGCTAAAACTGATCGTGTGACGCAAGTAGATAGCGAACTCAATACGGTAGTTTCGGCAAAAATTCCCACGACCGGCAATCTGTCTCTTTTAGAAATGGCTTTCAAACCAACAACTATTGGTGGTCTGAATCAGGTATATATAAAACTTTACACGGTTGCGGATAAAGACGATCTTCGTGCAGCCACACGCGCGGAAGTTAATGAAATCTTAACTGAAGTCGGGGACACTAAATTCACATCCGAGGACGCTGCGCTGCAGGCGATAGAAAGCGCGAAAAAGACGATACTATCTCGAACTGCCGATGCAGCATGGGACAAGACTCCTGCCGGAGCATATTGGGCAAGCAAGAAGTCAGGATATGTTGCGCGCCTAACTGCTCTTTTCAATGGTTCTAATGCCAATGCTGATGCCAATGCTGCTGCCAATGCCGATGCCAGTGCAGTATACACTCCAATCATACAAATGCTTAATACTACTGGGTCGCCGCGCGAGTTGCTAGCTGCGCTGAAAGAGAAAATTAGTAGCGCTCGGATTAAAATTCCTCCGGGTGTGAATGTGGATACATTCGCAATCTGGTACTTTGAAGCCGCGCTTAGGGTGCTTGAGAACAACAACGAGCCAAAACTGTGGAGCGCGATGAAAGAGGCGATTACTCAAACAGACAGCGTCGCAGATAACACTTCTCTCGCGCAGTTCTTTGTGAATGGCACGGATGAAAACGGAGTAATACACACCTCTCTTTTCACATGGAATATCAAGATTCGCAAGGACGCGCTTGCACTTATGGACGGGGCATCGCCAACCGTGCCAAAGCCAGTAATACCAGTAGATGGAGGGGTAGCCACGTATATGCCTACTTCTGGGGATACTGGGACTACTGCCACTACTGCCGACCAAACCTTAGCCACCCTTCCACCAACTGGCATAACGTTCGTTGATCAATTCAAGGATACTTCGGAAATGAAACAAGCATATTCCGCCATCCCAGACGATAAGCGGGGCGCGTTCATCACATACTTGGAGGAGAATCGAAATACGCTCAACTTCTATGGGCCTCACGCGTCTAATGCGCAAGAGGCAGCACGGCTTCTCACAGTCACGTATGGCAATTATACCGAGTATACCGCTGCTAACTCCTCATCAGATTAGATGTTTAGTTTTATGGAGGTCATGTTCATGGGCGATTTAGCCAGGCCAGCTCCAGTGCAACAGCAGAATCCGCATCAGTTTATGTGCGACTCACTTGTGAAAGCCAAGCAGGAACTTGATTCCAAATCCCCTGCCGAAGTCCTAACCAACTTCAAGGTTGCATACCTTCAGATGGTATTGCGGTTCAAGGAGCCAGCAGTTTTAGCGGATTTGAAGAGCACTTACTTGTCGGCAGTATTGCGCATAAACAATCTCAATAAAACAAGAGCCATGCGCGGGCTCGACGACCTTATCGCTGTTGAACGCGGAAAAATCGGCGCGCCTCCCCGGCAAGTACCCGCCCAACCGCGCGAGCCGAGTTTCACAATAAACGCGCAGGACAGGCAAGCCATCAAAAACTTCGAGAGGACGTTGGTTACCAGCTTCCAGCGGATGGCGGTCAATCCCACCATGTTTTACGGGGTTTCGCAGGAAGCGGGCATGCCGGCATGGGTGAATGAAATAATATCTGCAATCAGCAATAATTCTGCAATCCGCAACAATATGGACAGCGATGTTGCATCTGCCATTGAGAATGACCCGGAACTTGCCGGCAAGCCGGGCATGAAGTCCATTCTCAGGGAAGCCGCAAAAACCTCAAACGGCTTTAACAACGTATTCTCACAGCTTACTCTGACACAAAAGGCGATTGATGGAATATCGCTTATTATGAAAGGGAAATATGGCGGGGTCACGGTTTCGGAAGACGACTTGCGGCAGTTCTTTGGCGGGCTGGGTCTGAACGATAATCAATTTAACCAGTTGCGGGCGTTAGCAGGAGTAACAAACGGCAATGCCGACGGGCAAGCAGTCATCCAGTCTATTTTTGACGGGCTGAGGGGGGCGTCGCGCCTTCCATTGCCGCTTTGCGACAAAGTCATTTCCCTTGTGATAGACTCGAACTTCGGCGAGAACGCTGCGGGGCTGAACGTGCTCATAAACGACATGGGCGGCACGTTTGTTCCGCGCGACAGCATCAAAAACCTCCAGTCATTCTACTCCTGCCTTATGGGCGCAAAAGGGCTGGGCTCAGCGGAAAATCGCGTTGCATTCCAACAGCTAGGTTCCACGCTGACAGACCGGCTGTTAAACGACCGGCTTTACCTTGGCAGCGCAACAGACGCGATTCACAGGGACAAGTACGACATTTCGCTTCTCTATGCATTTGCCTATTCCTGCAAGAAGTCCCCTGAGGGCTATTTCAAGAGCCCGAACTTCCAGCGGCAGTCCGAGAATTTCCTCAACATCATCGGCGGCATCGGAGACACCGTGCTTCCCCCGGCAATCCCGCTGACAATTGTGCAGAACTACGGCACGCTGAATTTCATCTACGAGAATTTCGCAGGGAACGAATCGGGCTTTTATGACATCATATCCACACTGGCAAACAGGGTAACGTCAATCTATTCCCGTCCGTTCGAGAGCAATTTCAATTCCGTTTCCACAAGGTTCGCGGCGGCGGACAAGCTGGTCAAAGGAATAACCGGGCTCCAGAACAACGCGCTTTTGGATGACATGCTCGCGCGGTTCGTGGACACGAGCTTTAATGAGGACCAGAATGTAATCAAGATAAAAAACCCGTTCTCGCTTGTGCTCGGCGGCGAGCAGCAGCAGGACTGGGACAACGTCAGGAATTTCCTCGGAAGCATGAATATCCGGTCAACGGACTATTTTGACACGGAGGGCAAATATCGGAGCATACAGGATTTCTCAAGGCGCCAGATGCCCGGCATTGACATGGTCAACCCGCAGACCGCCAGGTCCAACCTTCTTCGGAAACTCCCGCAAACCTATCTTTACGGCATTGACGCGATTTACGGCGAAATAGTCCGTGCAAACGAATGGTTCAAGCCAAACGAGTTCGGCAGCGCAGGGAACCTTCTTGGCAATCGCAGCAGCACAGACGTGCCCAATCCCGAAGGCGGGCTCAGCAACGAAGACACGAACATTAACGCAACGGGCAACGCAGGTTTCAATATCCGCGGACCGGTTGGCGGGGCAAGCACCAGCTGGAGTTCACAAACCAACATGGACCGGTTGTATGGCAGGGATTATGATTCGAAGGCAAACAACGGCAACGGAAACGCGACCGGAACTGACGTGCGGGACAACCGGTCCAGAACAGAAGCGAACAATCTGCAGCTCGGGCAGGCTGAGATAACCGAGGCGTTTCTGGATTGGGCGGAGCGCAAGGGCAGCCAGCTCGAAGGGCAGGAAATATCCTCCACTGGCTATTCCAACGACCTCAACTTCAAGCTCAAGGGCATTGCCGCTGGCGCAGGGCTGGTTATCATGGGCGAGCGCTATTTCGATGACCATGGCAACGAAAAGCTGCGGCTCGAGGCAGTCATAAACGACGGCACGAAATACATCCGTTTCGCGAATCTGGACAAGATGGCGGATTCGGGCGACCCGGAATTCGCAAAACTGTATGGAAAGATACAGGCGCACATGAAATACGTGGAAACATGCCAGTGGGCGCTTCCAATCGGCACATTCGCAGCTTATGAAAACCAAAACAGGAGCGTGCCATATGGCTATCCAAACCCGGGCGCCGGAACGGACAAAATTCCGCCTGTCCGCGAGGGCTTTATCGTGGGCGCAGGCAATGTTCTCGGAGACCACCGGCTTGCCGGCTTGACGGTGCAGACCGTCAATGGGGAAATACTCACACTCGGCTCATACGGAAACTTCAAGACCAATTCAGACGCACACCCTTCAGTGATAACCGCGGGCTACATGCTTTTCCGTGATAATGCAACCGACCTGTTCGGGCGGTCAGCCACCAGCACTTATGGCGCCGGGGCGGGCGCCACGCCGTTGCCCGGTTCGGAGTTCCTGTCAAACAATCCAATATACGTGCTTTCCGGTATGGTGGACAGATTCTATGGAATGGCTCTTGGAAACAATCAGGTTGGCGGATTCAGGGTTGGCGGCGACAACTTCAGCGTGGGCGGCATAATGCGATACGACGGCGGTCCCCGCACTTACATGGCAAATGGGCAGTATTTCAACTCAGGATTTGTGTCTGCGTCAGTATTTACTGAAAAGACCGAGAAAGCGGAGACCACGAGCGGAGCAGTCCGCTTTGATTTGGGCAACGGATACGCTCTCAAGTTCTACGGGCTGGAAAGCACCGATGCCGCGCAGCGCATCAACAATCTCAAGACCAATCCAAAGGCAAAGGCGCTGCTTCAAGATATTTCCGATTTAGGCGTGGAAATCCAGCGCAAAATAGAGGATGACACATCGGACTGGAATAAGGATCCGAGCAGCCGCAAATCGCTTTTGCAGAGCTGGACGGGGCAAATAATAGACCAGCTTAACCGCGCAAACACGTTCCTTCCGTCCGAAGCCGTGGAAGACCTGCGGAGCCAGTTCGCAATCGGGATTGAAAAGTCGGGCGAATTCGAAACCAAGCTTTCGATAGTCCGGCTCGGCGCAGATAATACGGCGACTAATCTGGCTGGCGCTGGCGAAACTGCCATCGCAACAGCCACCACCGAACCCATCTATATCGTCAATATGGACAGGATAAAGCTGGGCAAGAGCGTGCTCAGCTTTGTTGCAGGAGTCCCTGTGAAAATGGATGACCCGTATGTCGGCGCTTCCGGCGCCGCATCAGCCGGCACGGGCGCGGTGCGCAATTTCGCCGGGCTTCATCTAAATGTCGGCAGGATGACATTCGGCGCAGCCGGCTACAATCTCGGCTCGTCCGATCCTCTTGGAATAAAATACGATGTCGCCTATGTGAATGGAGACTGGGCTACTGGCGTGAGCAGCACGCTTTTCGGCGTTGACAAACGCGACAAGGGCGGGCACAGGGAATCGGTGTTCCTCGGAAACCGCAAATGGAATCTTTCGCTCGGAAACACGAACGCCAGAGGACTCTCCAGCAAGGATATTGCCGCTTCGGTCATGCTCGCCGCAAACCTCAATATCGGCACTTATTACCGTGACACATTCAAATCAGTCAATGTCCTGAAACTGAAGCAAGCCCCCGGCAGGGAATCGGTATATCTTCAGGAAACAGGCGTAAATGTCGGCTATACCGCACTCGACGGGACCCAGTTCGGCAGCCAGTTCTTTCTTACAAGAAGCCGGGGCGGATATCACACATCGAATCTGGACGGCGGCATAAGGCTCAATTTCAGGTTCACCTGGTAAGAAGAGAAATGAAAAAATTTCGCAGAAATTTTTCAGCATTGTAAATGTACTTTTTGCCGCGGCAAAAAGTATCAGACATTGGCTGCAAGCCAATGTCGATTATCAAATTTACAATACAATAAAAAATAAGTGGACTCAGGGGGATTTTCGCTTCCGCGCCCCCCAATTGTAGGGGGGGTTTGGGCGGTGCGAGCAGAACGCGAATCGTTCTGCTGCGCAGCAGAATGCTCGCGCATTCTGCTTGTGACGGACTAAGGGGGGCGCTCCCCCCTTGGGCTGTCATTCGAACCCCCGGCCTCCTGCTTTTTTGAGTCCCCTTCAATCTGTGAAAAAGTGCCCTGCAAAGCAGGCGCGCTACCACTGCGCCATGAGCCCACTGCTTCTCTTTGTTTATGAAGTGTTTTTAATCCTCTCCTTGCTTGTTTTCCCATGGGACTCGCAGAGCTTCTTTCGGGAATCTTCAGGGCGAAGCCGCACGCGGACAGGAAGGCGAAATGCCCGAAGTGCGGCGCGGACGTGAAGCTCGGGATGGAACGCTGCCCATCGTGCGGCACTCACATTGACTCCATGTTCAAAATCCAGTGCCCAAAATGCAACGAGGCAAACGACTTGTCCGCGGTGAAATGCAAGAAGTGCGGCTACGGGCTTGTCGGGCAGTCCGCGCCAAGCGGGGGCAAGGAGCAGTACCGCTGCCCCATATGCGGATACGTTGCGGACTACTACATGCTGTCGTGCCCTGCGTGCGG
>Ga0172369_10001562_pt1 | contig 32866 bp, 24 predicted proteins | sample LakKiv25m_FD_114539 | JGI IMG/M metagenome (GOLD analysis project Ga0172369, IMG submission 114539) | Freshwater microbial communities from Kabuno Bay, South-Kivu, Congo - kab_022012_11.25m | ecosystem: Environmental > Aquatic > Freshwater > Lake | place: Democratic Republic of the Congo... | reverse complement strand
GATGAAAATATGAACGGTGAAATTAACGGCGCACTGCTGGATTGCGCAAGAATCGGACTTCTGAAATAACTTTATCGGAAGAAATTTTTATGGCTGTATATTGCAGGCAATGTCTCTTTTTTTATATCACGTGGGAGAAGCATTTCCCCTACGGATGTAAATCCTTTGGAATAAAAACGAAGAGCATTCCCTCGACTGATGTTTATAAATCATCGGGAAAAGAATGTTTAAAATTTCAATTAAAAGAAAAACCGAAAAAGTAGTTACGTTGATGAGTTAATTTGGCGGCGATTCTTTTTTGAAAAGAAGCGTGTGATTGTTTCCGGATTCGGATTTGCTTATTAGCGTAAAGCCAAAAGATTCAACGCGAGTTTGAAGTAACGGTATATCAAAATAGCGGTTTCTGTATCCGGGAAATATCACCGGCTTCAGTGTCTTCAGCAAAAAACTTAAAAAACTTTTGCTCTTCTTTCTTGCGGAGATACTTTTATCTTTTCTTTTTTTTGTGATCAGCAAAAATAATCCGTCATCTTTCAGAACTCTTTTAACTTCGGATAATACTTTATCAACATCGCTCGCACCGTGTAGAATGTGGGCGGCAAGGACGCAATCAAAATGAGAAGAATTGAAATTTAACCCGTCATTAAAATCCGCCACTTGAAATGAAATGTTTTCCGCAGTTTTAGTTTGCGCCTTGCGTTGAGCTTTATCAATCATGTTGGGAGCGTAATCAATTCCCGTAACGTTATAATTTTTTTCCGCAAACGCGATTGCGTAATTCCCGGTAGCGCAGCCAATATCAAGAAGAAATGGAGTTTCTCCGACTTTCTTCGTCATTATTACTTGTACAAGTTTTTCTATTTCCGAAGCGTAGTTGGTGGTTTCAAGATACTCATCCCATGAAAAACTACTTAAGTTCCAATAAAGTTTTCTTATAGAATAGATAAAAAAATTTGTTCCGGGAATCAGAGAATTGTTGCTGCTCAATGAAAGTTTTTTCCCATATCCAAAAGCTGCCGCAGAGAATGTTTTGGTCCGCGGCAAATAAAAATTACCAGGTTATTTTCATGATTAGAAACGTATGGATTTTGAAACGAGCCGTCAAAAATCTTTACCGAATCAAAAATAGATTGATACCCTTCCAAACTTTGCCGGTTATCCATTTGGAGAAGCATATCGCCGTGAAGTTTTTTAATACTCCACAAATAATAATTGTTATGCCCGGTTAACGCGGGCGGCAGTCCATATTTTTTTCCGTAATAATCAATTGCGCCGGCTTGACCGTAATTACTTCCGGCAAGTACTGTACGCCGTCTTTCTTCAACCGGAAGAGAAAAGTAGGCGCGCTGCATCATATCAACTTTTTCTTCCCAGCCGATTCTGTCTGCAAGTAATTGCGGCAGCGGCGGTTTCTTCCCGCGTTCAATTTCGGTATTCAGCCCGATTTTTTCTACATAATTTTTAACCGTATCATACTGAAAAAAAGGCAGCACTAAAGGGAGAATCACGCCTAATCCAATTAATAAAAAGATAATGGGAATCGCATATAAAAATTTACTTGAAAATTTTGATAAGACTCTTTCGAAAAACAATGCCCCGGCAGCGAACGCGATCGGATATGCGTACAACGTTCTATCGGGTCGGCTTGTTCCCGTAAGCATTATCAAAAGTACCGTTCCGATGAAAAAGAAAATCAGAAAGCGGAAATTTTTTAATTCTTTATTTGTAAAAAGATATATCACTCCGGCAACCGTAAGCGGCAGTGCGAATGGAGCAATCATAAGAAGTTGTTGGAGTAAAAACGCTCCGGGAGAAGTGTAAATATTTTTATCAAAAGTAATATTGCGGTAAAACTCCAGCGAAGGAAATCCGTTTGCAATTTGCCAAAACAAATTCGGTAAAACCATTACGACCGCTATTAACACGGCTGCAACAGCCCACCGGTTAAAAAGAATCTTCCGTTCACTTGTAAGTAAAAGCGAAAGAACTAAAACCAGCGCGACCAAAACAAACGTGTGCTTGTTCATTATTCCAAGTCCGATAAGAGCGCCTGCGTACACGTACAACCATGGTTTTGATCCCTTTTGTATGCGAAGAATTGAGTGAAAGAGGAGCAGCGCTATAACCGGCTCAAACGCATTCATTGAATAGAATCCGGCGAACGCCAAAATTACGGGAGACGTCATTACCGCAACTGCCGAAAGAGATTGCGCGTACACTTTACCTCCAATTGCTTCGGCCAATTTACCGGTAAGAAAAACTGTTCCGGAAGCCGCCAGCGCGGGAAGGAAGCGCACAACAAGTAATGAATCACCGAAGAGAAAAGTTAGTATTCTTAGTATAAACGGCGCCAGCGGCGGGTGATCAACATAACCGAAAGCAAGATTGTTTGCGCACGCTACATAATAAAACTCATCAATAAAAAAACCGTATCCCTTTGTTAAACCGGAGATAAAAATTAGCAGAAAGGTTGCGAGTGAGATTAAAAACAAAAATCTATTTTTTGCTATCATATTTCTTATACGGTTACTTTGGAATGCGGCACATAATATTTTCTATTTCCTTTACCAATTTCGGAATAATTTTTGCCATTCGCTCTCTTCTTTTCTTTTTACTTTCTTCCAATAGCTAACATATTTCGCTTGCGTGGTAAATCCGATTGAGCCCGAATAAATTCCCCCTTCTTTAAATCCATCATAAACCCGGACAGCTATGATATTTTCTTCATCCGGTTTAAGTAATCCTTCCGGCAGAAAGTAGCCTCTGAATTGCTCATAATCATAATCATTCGTTCTTGGAAATGTTTTATTAATTTCGCCGGTAGAACCGATTAACACACCATTGAGATACGTTTCATCCATATCATCAATTACTCCGAGCATCAACACAAGCTTCTTCCCTTCAAGTTTTTTGCCGGGATTAAATTTTTTCCGGTACCAGGCAAATCCGTCGTACTTATCATATCCAAAATTATCCCAGTGTGCGGGCACCTGCATGTAGCTCCAAAAGGAGTCGTCAAAGTCTTTGTCTTTAAATTCTTTTTTATCGCCCAAATTGAATTTCCAGTCGCCGCCGTCAAGGCTGTAATCGGGATAAAGAAAATACCTTCTCCCAATTATCGATACATCACCATTGACGATACCACCGGAAAGTTCGGCATCGTACACTCTTACGGCAATTAGATTTTGCCCGTCAAAATGTATGAATGAAGGAGGAATGATGTACTGTCTATATTGAGTGTAGGCTGTCCGGTAATGCGGAGGAAATTCGCCTTTCTTTCCAATCAGTCTGCCGTTAAAATAAACTTCATCAACATCATCAACATTGCCGAGCGAGAAATAAATCTCCGTCGCTTTATTAACTACGGAAATAAACACTTTCTTTCTGTACCAGGCATATCCGTTATAGCCGTGATATCCCTCGTCTTCCCATGCAGAAGGAACTTTAATGTCGTCCCAATCTTGATCGTTAAAATCGGGATTGCTTCTACTTTTATCATCTCCGATTGCAAATTTCCAATTTCCCCGTAGATCAGCGATGGTGCGTTGCTCCTGCCCCAACAACATTGTTTGATTGACGACAATGAGCAAGATTACAGCCGGGAGAAAGCAAATTTTATTTTTCAACATCATATTCTTCAAAAATTTAGTGTTGCAATATATTAATCGAATTCATTATCTGCTTGCAAAGTTTGCATCTTTTTGGTACTGCTCAATTACCGCATCACAAATTCGCTTTACTTCGAGATTACTTTCCTTCTCTGCCAACTCCATTAATTTCATCAGATGTTGTTCGTCTCTAATTTGGTAAAGAGAAAGGGCAATCAATATTTTGTTTTTGCTGTTTTCAGTTGAAAACGATTGAAGCAAAACGGGACCAACTTCGTTCACTTTGTAGTAACCGGCTAAAAAGATGCCGCTTCGTTTAAGCCCGTCGTTGTCCGATTGTACCGCGGTGATAAGATTTTTTACTCCGTTCTCGGTAAAGGCTTGTTTCCTTTGAGCCGTTAATCCGGTGAAGAACAGCAAGCTTACTGCTACGGTTAACACTGCATTGAATTTGGTCTTTTTCATTTTAGTAACTCCTTGGTTTATTTATAAAGAAATTTTATTTCCGAAGTAAACGTAAGGCGTTGAAATGTAAAAGATGCCACAGAATTGTAGAGAGTTGTAATAAATTGTAACAAGCGAACGGAAGTAATTTAACCCTTTATTATTGCACCGGGAAGGCGTTACGCATCAATCAGTTTGTAACCGATTCCGTGCACGGTTAATATTCTGTGCGGTTTTTCAGGGTCTTGTTCAATTTTTTGCCGGAGACGAACGATGAAATTATCCACGGTTCGTGTGGTTGGACTTTCCTCATATCCCCATATTTTATTCAGCAGGTCATCCCGTGTTACAACGGTGTTTCGTTTCTCCCAAAGATAATGAAGGAGTTCAAATTCCTTGTGGGACATTTGCACCGGTTTGTTTTTGCTTGTTGCAATAAATGTGGAAAAATCGATAGTGAGGTTTCCAATTTTTACCGGAGAATTTTTTGTTGTTGTTTGTTCAGAGCGCTCGGGCGCTCTGCGCAGAACGGCTTTAACTCTTGCAAGTAGTTCTCGCAGAGAAAACGGTTTGGTAATGTAGTCGTCGGCTCCAAGTTCTAATCCTCTCACTTTATCAATTTCCTCTCCCTTTGCCGTTAGCAAAATTACCGGAGTATGGATTCCTTCTTTTCTTATTTGTTTACAGACTTCAAAACCGGACATCTCGGGCATCATCACGTCAAGCAGAACGAGATCAAAGTTATTGGCGATAATTTTTTCGTACCCCGCTTTTCCATTTTCCGCAGTATCAACTTCATAATTTTCAAACTCAAGATTGTCTTTAAGCCCAAGCCTCATATCAGGTTCATCTTCAACTATTAGAATTTTATACATGATGTTTTGATTCCTTCGCCTTGAATTTTAAAATGAATGTACTGCCGCCTCCCGGATTGCTTTGCACTTCAACGTTTCCGCCGTGAGCTTCGATTATTTCTTTTACAATTGAAAGTCCCAGTCCGGTACCTTTTGTAGTATGAACGTCTCCCGAACTTACTCTAAAAAATTTCTCGAATATTTTCTTTTTATGTTCCTGCGGAATACCGATACCTTTATCGGCGACCGATACAAAAACGAATTCGCCTTGCATGCCGGTTTCAATGGTCAAATCTTTTTTTTCTTTACTATACTTCACTCCGTTATCAATAAGATTGATAACGGCTTCCGAAATTGCGCCGTGATCGGCAGACAGCAGCGGAAGAGCGCCATCTTTATTAAAATTGAAGTTGAATCCCTTATTCACTAAATGGAATTTATAACTGTCATAGATTTTACTTACCACTTCATTTAAATCCGTTTCCTCAAAATTATAAGTTCGCTTGCCTAATTCCATTTGAGAAAAATTTAGAATCTTATTTACGATTGCGCTTAATCGTTCGGTTTCCCTTCCGATAATTTCATAATACTCTTGTTTTTTTTCTTCCGTTTTTACTCTGCCGAGACTCAGCGTTTCAGCGAACATATTGATAAGCGCAAGCGGCGTCCGTAATTCGTGCGAAACATTTGAAACAAATTCGGATTTTATTTCGGATAGTTTTATTTCTTTTCGAATATTTTTCAGAAGAAAAACAGCGCCCCCAAGCAGCAGCAAAGCAAGTACGCCGGCAAAGATGAGGTTTTCGCTTTTCCGTTTTTGTGCAATTTCGGTAACGGTGGTGCTGCGCGGTTTAACCGCCATTTCATAGCCCGGCAGCAGCCAAAGCATTTTCCCTTTTCGCAATTCGCCGTTTTCTTCCGGGAAGTTTGAAAAAACCTTTTCATTTGTTGCTTGTTTAAAAATTGAAATGACAAGATTTTCGCGCGCAATTACCTGGAATCTCGGCTTCAAAGTTTTTTCAATAAATTCTTTCGAGTCAATTCCAATTCCCGAAAGTATTTTTCCTTGCTGCTCGTTTGAGGCGTATAAAATTTGGGTCAAACCGGGATGCAGAGAATCCGTTACCGGCTCTGCTTTTCTATAACCGGCTTCGAGGTAGTTGAACAATTTCGATATTTTACTTTCGTTCGACTTCAAAAGAGAATCAATTTCTGTCGCATCGCTCTGTCCGGTTTGCTTTGTTCCGTTAAATAAAATAGTTGTGGCATTGGTTTCTAAATTTTTAGAAAAGATAAGTTTGACCGCCGGATTTTCAACAAGAAACTCCTTCAATGCTTTTTCATCTTTCGTGAATTTAGTAAAGGCGGATATTTTTCCCCGCCAGGATGAGATGATGTCTTCCGTATATAAATTGACTGAAAAGATGATGCTGTTCAATTGCGTATCGTAAACTTCGGCGAGTAATTTTTCTTCTCTGCTGATGGAACTGTACTCGTAGAGGCTGAAAAAAATTACCGGCAGACTTATGATGAGGGTAAGGACGACTATCGCTTTTTTGTATTCTCTATTCATAAATAATAATTTTCTCTTTGTGGAAATTACAAAATGGAGGAGAAAGTTGCTCGTCCCGTGAGCGGAATAATGTCTCACCCCGAATAATTTTTTATGCGAAGCGCTTTTCTCGAAAACTACTTTTTTGTAATTTGTAGCATCATTGTTCCTTTATCATAACGCAATAAACAAAACGTGCAGCGTTCGGCATTTGTGAATCGAAAGTCAGCTTCATCTAAAGTATTTATCTTTTTTTTGAATTACTTCATTCGCGAAAATAATTCTTCCCGTCTTTTTACAATTACCTTTTTCTTCAAATCAATTTCTTCAACAATAAATCGTTTCCGTTTAAGCGGTCTGAACAATTTAAACTTCTCACCACAAGTTGTTCTTAAGAGTGAGTGAACAGTATGAAATATAAACTACAAGATTTAGTTGATGTTGAACAACTGCAATCGCTGCAAGACACATTTTTCAAAATCTATTCATTCCCTACCGCCATAATAGATAATAACGGAACGGTTTTAACCGCTACAGCCTGGCAGGATGTATGCAGCAAATTTCACCGCGCTCATCCCGAATCTGAAAAAGTGTGCAGAGTAAGCGACCGCTACATCCTTTCGCATTTGCACGAGGCGACTCCCGCGCTTAGTTATCAATGCCCGCATGGTTTAATAGACATGGCTACGCCAATACTCATCGACGGTGTTCATTACGGAAACTTTTTTACCGGACAGTTTTTTCTTGAACAACCCGATTTGGAATTCTTCAAACAGCAGGCAAAAAAATATACCTATAATGAAGAAGAATATCTTGAAGCGATCAGCCGCGTGCCGATTTGGTCCACCGAGAAGCTGAACAACTACCATTTTTTTGTTAAAGGATTTATTGAAATACTTGCCGGAATCGGGTTGAAGAAATTAAAAGAAATGACCAACGAAAAACAATTAAAAGAAAGCGAGGAGAAGTTCCGTTCGTTTTTTGAAAATAGTATGGATGCAATGCTGCTCACTTCTCCCGATGGAAAAATCTTTGCCGCCAATCCTGCCGCGTGCTCAATGTTCGGGCGAAGTGAATCCGAGATTTGTATTGCGGGTAGAGAAGGTTTGGCTGATCCTAACGATAAAAGATTGAAATCGGTTATCAAAGAACGTGAAGAGAAAGGAAGAGGCCGCGGCGAAGTAAATATGATTCGCAAAGACGGTTCGGTTTTTAACGCTGAACTATCATCCGCAATTTTTAAAGATGCCGAAGGGAATGAACGGGTAAGCGTAATCATTCGCGATATAACCGAACAGCGGAAAGCTGAAAAAGAAGCGCTTGAGCAATTCAAACTTGCCGAAACATTTTTTAATCATACGATAAGTAGTTTAGTTATCCTCGATCACCATTTCAATTTTGTGCGCGTAAATGAAGCGTATGCGCGGGCGTGCAGGAGAAATATCTCGGAGTTTGCGGGGCGAAATCATTTTGAACTTTATCCATCCGACGCGCAATCAATATTTGAAGAAGTCGTTCGCACAAAACATCCTTACACAACGTTCACCAAAGCTTTCGTTTTCCCGGATCAACCGGAACGCGGAATCACTTATTGGGATTGGACGCTTGAGCCTGTGCTTGATAATCAAGGTGAAGTGGAGTTCCTGGTTTTTTCGCTTAACGAAGTTACCGAACGGAAACGCGCTGAATTATTACTCCGCGAGAACGAACAAAAATATAAAAGTATGATCGAGACAACCGATACCGGTTTTCTTATTTTAAATGAACAAGGAGAAGTTGTTGACGCCAACGATGAATACATTAGATTGAGCGGGCATACAACCCTTCAAGAAATAGCTGGGCGCAGCGTTACCGAATGGACATCTCCCAATGATCTTGAGAGAAACGCGGCAGAGGTTAAGAATTGTTTATCCACCGGCAAGACAAGAAATTTAGAAATTGAATATCTCAATAAGGAAGGCGCTATTACTCCCGTTGAGATAAACGCAACCGTAGTACAAACCGAAGAGGGGAAAAAAATACTTGCGTTGTGTCGCGATATTACATCGCGCAAACGGGCGGAAGAAATAATCACCAAATCTCAATACCGCTTCCGCAATACGTTGGATAACATGATCGAAGGCTGCATGTTCATCGGATTCGATTGGACGTATCTCTACCTTAATGATACCGCCGCGCAACACGGGCACGGTAATCGTGATGATTTATTAGGGCATACCATGCAGGAAATGTATCCCGGAATTGAAAATTCGGAGATCTTCATGCGTTACCAAAAATGTATGATTGATGGCGTTTCCCAACGCTTTGAATCAAGTTTTACTTTTGCAGACGGTACAACAAATTGGTATGAGTTCAGCGTACAGCCGGTGCCCGAAGGTATTTTCGTTCTGAGCATTGATATCTCCAATAGAAAGAAGGCGGAAGATACCATACGAAAAAGCAAAGAACGGTATAAGCAGCTTCTTACTTCGGTAACCGATTATGTTTATTCGGTAGAAATTGAAAATGATCTTCCCGTGCGTACTATTCACGGAGTAAACTGCGAGGCGGTTACAGGTTACCGGCAGAAAGATTACATCCGTAATCCAAATCTTTGGTATTTGATGATACATGAAGAAGACCTTCCGCTTGTGCTTAAACAAATTGATAAAATTCTTTTACATAAAACTCCATCGGTAATTGAACACCGAATTATTCATAAGAACGGTTCAACGCGATGGGTTCAAAACAGTCTTGTTCCTCGCTTTGATGATGACGAACGCTTTATTGCATACGATGGTCTTATCAAAGATATTACCGAACATAAAGAGTTGGAAGCCGTCCTCAGCGAAAAATCGCGATATACGCGCAGCCTCATCGAGGTGAGTCTTGATCCTCTTGTAACAATCGGGCAGGACGGCAAAATTACCGACGTGAATGAAGCAACCGAAACGGTAACCGGATATGACCGGGGAAAACTTATCGGAACAGACATTTCAGAATATTTTACCGAACCCGACAAAGCGCGCAGCGGGTATCAAGCCGTCTTTCGCGAAGGAAGTGTACATGATTATCCTTTGGAAATAAAACACCGGGATGGACACTTAACGCCAGTATTGTACAATGCCGCCGTGTACCGCGATGAATTTGGAAAGGTGGTGGGAGTGTTTGCCGCCGCACGCGATATTACCGAACAAAAAAATGTTAAGGAAAAATTAGCGCAATCTTACAAACAAGTGCAGGAGCTTGCCGAGCATCTGCAAACAATCCGTGAAGATGAACGGGTTTCAATCTCCAGAGATATTCATGATGATATGGGACAGGTTTTAACAGCGTTAAAAATTGAATTATCGCTTATCGAATCGGAACTGCTGGCGAAGAAAAAATCAATTAATCCTTCTTTTATCTTAACCGAAGTGAAGGAGATGCAGGAGTTAATTAATACCGCCATTCTCAGCGTTCGTAAATTATTACGAGAACTTCGCCCGGAAGTGCTTGATAATTTGGGAATACTAAAAACCATTCGATGGCAGGCTGAAGAATTCCAGAAGAAGACCGGAATAAAATGTTCATTCAATTCTAACATTGATGAGTTTACGTTAGACGGCAAAAGATCAATTGCAATCTTCAGAATTTTGCAGGAAGGACTGACGAATGTATTACGCCACTCCAATGCCGATTTAGTTGAAATAAGATTAAGTTTGGAAAACGGTGTTATCAATCTTGCAATTGAAGATAACGGGAATGGTTTTTCGGCTGATGTTTTAAAAGAAAGAAAAACCATGGGAATGATCGGCATGAGAGAGCGGACGCTGATCCTCGGCGGAGAATTCAAAATCGCTTCCGACGAAGGAAAAGGAACAACGATTTTTCTTTCTATTCCAACGGAAGAATCCGGCGACTCAATCAATTTAAAATTTTAAAACTATTTGGGATAACGTATGACAACCATTCTTTTAGCAGACGACCACGCTATTGTACGCGCCGGATTGCGAAACATTCTTGAAAAGGAAAATGACTTCCAAATTATTGGTGAAGTTGAAAACGCCTTTGCCGCGATTGAGTTTATTCAATCGAACGACTGCGCGTTTATCATTCTTGATATTAACATGCCCGGCAAAAGCGGATTGGAAGCGCTGAAAGAAATTAAAAAGTTGAAACCGCAAATGAAAATTCTCATCCTCAGCATTTATCCGGAAGAAAGTTTCGCGCTGAGCGCTTTTGAGATGGGCGCTTCGGGGTATTTAACAAAAGACAGCACGTCGAATGAATTGGTAAAAGCAATTCGGACAATTAACGGCGGAAGAAAATATGTGAGCGAGTCGATGGCAGATCACCTCGCTTGCAGAATTGAAAAAGAGAAAGACAAATCGCTCCACGAAAAATTATCGCATAGAGAAATGGAAATCCTTTTACTCATCGGCGAAGGAAAAATTCCCTCCGAAATTGCAGAGAAATTACACATCAGCATCCACACCGAAGCAACCTACCGCGCGCGCATCATGGCAAAAATGAACATGAAATCCAATGCCGCGCTTATTCATTACGTCATAAAAAACGGATTGATCGAGTAGCAATTTCGCGCAGCATCCATCATGGTTTGGTGAAGCCGCAGCTAAATCCTTTAAGCTTCAACCATTTCCGTTCAGCTAATTTTTGTAGTAAAAATCATTACAAAAAAAGAGTGTTCTGATTACAGACAACGCTTGTTTTTTTTTCGATATTTCCGGCGAAACAATCATGATTTCACTGGAGACAAAAATGAAACTATTAATTGCCGACGACTCGTTAATTATCAGAAACAGTCTGAAAAAATTGATTGCCGCCGTTGTTGAAAGCGATTCGGTTTTTGAAGCGGTAAACGTACTTGATACGATCAGAAAAGTGAAAGATGTGAAACCGGACGTGCTCATTTTAGACCTTATGATGCCGGGTGGAAGCGGATTCGACGTTATGAAAACAGTGCGGGAACAGGATTACAAAATCATCGTAATTGCCTTAACAAACTTTGCCACCGAACTTAATAGAAAAAAAGCTGAAGAAGAAGCAGTCGATTTCTTCCTGGATAAGTCCAACGAATTTTCACGCGTTATCGAAATTTGCAACAACTTGAAAAATAAAAAATTGCCGATGGAAAAAGTTTAGTCGGCAGACCATTCATCCAAGTTTTAAAATTTGCATGGCAAGCAGTTCATCCAAAAGCCATGAGCGTTTTTAAGATTTTTATATCGTAAAATTATTTCCGCCGTTTTGAGTAGAATATTTTTTACAGCTACTCATTAAAGGAACACCGTTCATATTATGTTAGCAGAGGAAAAAAGCAATGGACAATGCTAAAATTGTCGTTTTCGTTCTGGACGCATCACGGTTTGCGCTTTATTTATCTTCGGTTGAAAGAGTTATTCACGCGGTTGAAGTTACTCCTTTCCCGAAAGCACCAACGATTGTGCTCGGCGTTATCAATCTTCAAGGAGCCATCGTTCCGGTTATTGATATTCGTAAACGGTTTTTGCTGCCGGTTAAAGAAATTTCGGTTAATGACCAATTCATCATCCTGCGTACAACGAAAAGACTCCTCGCTTTTGCAGTTGATTCGGTTGAAGACGTCGTCAACCTTCAACGCGATCAAGTTGTTGCCGCCGAGGAGGTGTTTCCTTTTGCAGATTTTATTGCAGGCATTGCCAAAACGGAAAAACGCCTGGTACTAATAAACGATGTTGAAAAATTTCTCTCCCTTGATGAAGAGGAAGAACTTACCAAAGCGTTAAACGGATAAAAAATGATGCGCAGTTTAAATGAAAATAAAATTGCCCAATTCTCGGAATTTCTAACCGAGAAAACGGGGCTCAGCTTCCCCGCAGATCAACAGCATTATCTTGAACAAAAAATATTTTCGGCGGCAAAAGAATTCGCTTTTGATGATGCCGAAGAATTTATTGATTGGTTAATTCACCGCCAATTAACCATGAACGAAATGGAAATATTGACGAGCTATTTAACAACAACCGAAACGTATTTTTGGCGTGAAGGCGAAACGTTTAACGCGCTCGAAAACGAAATTCTTCCTTCGCTGATCCAATCGCCTTTGGCAAAAGAAAAGTAATTAAGAATTTGGAGCGCAGGGTGCTCAACCGGCGAAGAGCCTTATTCCATCGCTATGGCGCTGCTGCGAACAATCCCCGATATTCGTGAATGGAATATTACCATCCTCGCCACCGATATTAATCCGAAAATTTTACAAAAAGCGAAAAGAGGAATTTATGGGAAGTGGTCATTCCGTAACGTGCCGGACTGGCTGAAGGAGCGGTATTTTCTTTGCGAAGAAAAAGAGACATTCGAAATTCTTTCGCGCATAAAAGGAATGGTAACGTTTGAATATTTGAACCTTGCCGACGACAACTATCCATCCCCCTTAACCAACACTCACGCGATGGATATTATTTTCTGCAGAAACGTTCTGATGTACTTTGCGCAGGAAAAAGGAGTGAAGGTGGTAAACGGATTTTATAATTCTCTTCGCGAAAACGGCTACTTGATTGTAAGCGTAAGCGAACTTTCTCTTCCCTATTTTTCACGCTTCAAAACATTGAATTGTTCAAATGCTTTTTTTCATCAAAAGGAATTGCACAAAGCAACAGCTCCGGCAGTTGCGGCAGTTTCCCAAAATAGTTTTGTTAAACCGGCGCCGCCGCTCATCAAAACAGAAAGCATTTCAAAGCCGGTAAAAAGAATTTCAAAACCAAAACCTCAAATTCAACAAATCAAAAACGCTCCCGCAATGCCGGAAAAAAAGTTTACCAATGATGCTTTGAGCCTTTACGCACGCGGGTGTTACGAAGAGGTGATAAATCTGCCGGCAGTAGGAAATTCGTCCGATGAATTGCTTCTAAAGATTCGCGCGTACGCTAATTTGGGAAAATTAAAAGAAGCGCGCGGGCAGTGCGAGGCGGCAATTGCTGCTGACAAATTGAATCCTAAATTATATTTCATGCAGGGGATAATTTTGCTTGACGATAATAAAACCGATGACGCCGCTCTTGCGTTGAAGCGGGTAATTTATTTGGATCCGAACTTTGTAATAGCACATTTTACGCTTGGCAATATTTATCTGCGACTCGGTAATAACCGGAACGCCGATAAACATTTTTCAAATGTACTTACACTCTTAACCACATTTCAGCCGGAAGAAATAGTACCGGAATCAGACGGACTAAAGGCGGGAAGATTGAAAGAAATCGTTACCGAAACTATTCATGCGGGAGTTTTAGTATGAACATAAATAAAGACGCAGCTAAGCAAGTAACCGGAAGAAAATTAGATTGGAATGAAATTCGTAAAAAAGTTGAACTCACCGGAGAAATCCTTTTGAAAAATACGGTTCTTTCAAAAGAAGAGCAGCAGTCTATTCTTAAAAACCGCGCGCAAACCATCGCCGTTGATACGCAAAACAAAACCGACGCCGATGAAAGCATTGAACTTATTGAGTTTAGCCTTTCGGCAGAAAGATACGGCATCGAGACTTCTTTCGTCCGCGAAGTTTATCCTTTAAAAGATTTTACAACGCTTCCCGGCACGCCTTCCTTTTTGCTGGGAATAATTAACGTACGCGGCAAGATTGTTTCGGTAATCAATTTAAAAAAATTTTTTAATCTACCCGAAAAAGGATTGGGTGAATTGAACAAAGTGATCATCATTGCAAATGAAAAGATGGAGTTCGGCATTCTTGCAGATGTTATACTCGGCACCAACAGCATTCCGCTTCACACCGTAAAAGCATCACCCGCGGCAATAGACGGCATCGGCTCGGAATATCTGAAAGGCGTTACCGGCGAACATCTAATCATCCTTAACACACGAAACATTTTAAATGATGAAAAAATAATTATCAACCAGAAATCTTCAAGCTTTATTTCTTAATAGAGGAGAAAATGAATATGAAACGTTTTATGGATTTAACTACAAAGGCGAAACTGATCTTTAGTTTTGGAATTATCATTTTATTGTTTGTCCTTGTTGTAAGCCTTGCGTACAGCGGCTTGCGCGGAATTACCAAGTCGTTTACGGAATTGCACGAGACGCATTTTAAAATCGCTCTTGAGTTGAGACAGTTGCGTTCTCATCAGAATTTTATCAGAGCCACCATGCTGGATCTTTTACTTATAAAAGATAAATCGAATCAAGATAGCTTTGAACGAGGAATTGATGAACGAGCAAAAGAAATCAAAATTATTATCGACACCTTACAGAAACTTGATCCCGATCCGCAGTTTCAAATAAAGATGGGTGAACTAAACCGTTGCATCCTTGAATACCGATCCGGCAGAGAAACAGAACTGAAACTTTTACATGCCGGTAAAATTGAAAAAGCCATTCAGCTTGGTTCCGGCGCACAAAGTATTGTCTTCGAAAAAGTAAGAAGTCTGGCTACCGAATTAGGAGACAATGCCGAAACAGAAATTACAAATCAAGTTACCCGCGACCAGCAAGCAGCCGAGTCATCAATTCTTTTGTTCATCGTCATTTGCGCTCTTTCAATAATATTCAGCATTGTTATGACGTTTTTGTTAAATAATACAATTGCAAAACCGCTTGATCTGATTACAAAAACAGCGCAAAGTATTGCCGACGGCGATCTGGATGTTGAAGTTTCGGAAGTTGACAGAAAAGATGAAGTTGGAATTCTTTCTCAAACATTTACCAAAATGGTTTCTTCACTTCAAAATATGACGGGCATTGCAAAACAGATTGCCGCAGGAAATCTTACCGTATCAATTGTTCCGCGATCAGAGAAGGACATTCTCGGCAGCGCGTTTCTACAAATGATTAACAATCTTCGGCGGATAACAAAAGAAATTCTCGAAAGCGTAAATCTGCTTGGTTCATCGGGTAATGAAATAATGGCGGCTACTACACAGGTGGCTTCCGGCGCAGCCGAAACAGCCTCCGCAATTAACGAGACCACAACCACGGTGGAAGAAGTTCGGCAGGCGGCTCAACTCTCAAGTCAAAAAGCTACTCACGTTTCGGAAAATGCTCAAGACGTTGCGAACGTTTCTCAAGCGGGTCAAAAAGCTGTTGACGATACCGTTGACGGTATGCACCACATTCAAGATCAAATGGAATCAATTGCGCAAACCGTCGTTCGCCTAAGTGAACAAAGCCAGCAAATAGGCGGCATCATCGCATCGGTAAATGATATTGCCGATCAATCCAATCTGCTTGCGGTTAACGCCGCAATTGAAGCGGCTAAAGCGGGCGAACAGGGAAAAGGTTTTTCGGTTGTCGCACAGGAAATAAAAAGTCTTGCGCTGCAATCAAAGCAAGCTACGGCGCAGGTGAGAAATATTTTAATGGATATTCAGAAGGCTACAAGTGCGGCGGTAATGGCAACCGAACAAGGGAGCAAAGCAGTTGAAACCGGTGTCGAACAGTCGGCGCTTGCAATGGAGTCGATCAAAAAATTAGCGGAGAGCAGCAACGCAGCAGTAAAAGCGGCTTCGCAAATTGTCGCTTCAAGCCAGCAGCAGGTTGTTGGAATGGACCAGGTCGGCTTGGCGATGAAAAATATTAGTCTGGCAAGTAAAGAAAATGCCGCAAGCATGGTACAGTCGGAACGGGCTGCAAAAGACCTTCAAGAGCTGGGACAAAAAATGAAACAATTAGTTGAGCAGTATAAAATTTAATCCGGCAAAGCAATGGATAAGAAAGAAGAAGAATTTTTAAAACATCTTCAGGCAACATTTAGAGTTGAAGCGGATGAGCACGTCCAATCTCTTTTTACTTCGCTCATCGAATTAGAAAAAACTACCGACGCGGAAAAGAAAGTCGGGTTGATCGAAACGCTTTTTCGCGAAGCTCATAGTTTGAAGGGAGCCGCCCGCTCCGTTAATATAAGAGAGATTGAATCGATCTGCCAGGCGCTGGAAAGCGCATTTGCAAAAATCAAACGGAAAGAGATCGCTTTGTCTCTGCCGCTCTACGACCTTATTCACAGTGTGATTGACACGATTGCAAAATTGGTTTCTGATTTACAATCAGAAAAAAAGAAGGAAGAAAATCCGAACACAAAAATTTTGATAAAGGAATTACAAACACTAACCGAAGCGGCAAAACAAGCTGAAGCAAATGTACCGGAAACCGAACCTTCACTTTCAACCCGGGAGAAAGAAGAAACAAGATCCGATCTTACCGGGGCGCGGACATTTTCAAATCCAACGCATGAAGAAAAAGCTTTGCAGATTGATACCGTGCGCATCTCAACATCAAAATTAAATCATCTTTTTCTGCAAGCGGAAGAAATGATCCAGACAAAAATTGCTTTAGCCCGGCGGACGGAAGAGCTGTACGACATTAAAGATTCAATCGAACTTTTGTTCGAAGAATCTGCAAAGTGGAAAGTTCATCAATCAACCGATGAAAAAAATAACCGGAAAGAATTAGCTGCGTGGAATGGAGAGCGCTTGACCGACGTAAAATCCAAATTGCAATCCGTTGCAAAAGAAATGGATTACGATAACCGGATGCTGGCGCACATGGTGGACGATCACCTTGAATCAATGAAAGACATTTTGATGCTGCCCGTTTCAACTATTACGGAATTGTTTCCGAAGGTTGTTCGGGATTTGGCGCACGACCAGCAAAAAGAGATTGAACTGTTTATCAACGGAGCGGATATTGAACTTGATAAACGTATCCTTGATGAACTAAAAGATCCGTTCCTTCATCTACTCAGAAATTGTATCGATCACGGCATTCAACTTCCCGCAGAACGGAAGCGGTTGAATAAATCACCTAAAGGAAAAATAACGCTCAACTTTGCAACGGCTGAAAATCGCAACTTACGCATCACCATCTCGGATGACGGCGGCGGAATTGCGCTTGATAAAGTTGTCGCTTCGGCTATTAAGAACAATACGATCACAAAAAGTGAAACGGAAAAATTGAGCGCAAAAGAATTGCTGCCATTGATCTTTAAATCGGGAATTTCTACAAGTCCGATAATTACTGAAATTTCCGGCAGAGGTTTGGGGCTTGCAATTTCGCAAGAAAAAATTGAAAGGCTCGGCGGATCAATAACGCTTGAGAGTAATTCAGCTACCGGAACAAGTTTCACCATTCTCGTTCCCATGTCGCTCACCACGTTTCGAGGTATTCTTGTAAAAACCGGTGATCGATTCTTCATTATACCAACCAATAATGTTGAACGAACTTTGCGCTTGAAAAAAGATGAAATAAAAACCGTGGAGAATAAAGAAACGATTTCGCTTGACGGACAAATTATCAGCACGGTAAATCTTGGCAGCACGCTGGGATTATTGCATACAAAAACGAATATTTCAAAAGATAAAAACGGAAACGGTTCGTCGGCTCAATTCATTTATCTGTTAGTAATTTCAAATGCTGTTAAGCGAATTGCATTTCAGGTTGACGAGATTTTTGAAGATCAGCAAGTGCTGATAAAGGAGTTGGGCAGCCAATTAAAACGTGTACGCAACATCAGCGGAGCCACGGTGTTAGGCTCAGGTAAGGTTGTACCGATTCTTAATGTAGCCGATTTGATGGAGTCGGCGTTTTACGAAAAAACCGCGCCGGTAAAAACTGAAGAAAAAATAATAGCAGCGGAAAAAAATAGAATTCTCGTGGTAGAAGATTCGGTTACTTCGCGCACTCTGCTTAAAAATATTTTAGAATCTTCCGGTTACGAAGTAGATACCGCTTTCGATGGAATTGACGGCTGCACAAAAGCGATGGTAGGCAATTATCACTTAATTGTTTCCGATGTTGATATGCCGCGAATGAACGGCTTTGAGTTGACGGCAAGAATCCGCAGAGAGAAAAAACTTGCCGATTTACCCGTGGTGCTCGTTACGGCGCTTGAGTCCCGCGAAGACCGCGAACACGGAATTGATGTGGGCGCCGACGCCTACATTGTTAAAAGCAGTTTCGACCAGAGTAATTTGTTAGACATCATTCGAAAATTATTATAACGCACTTGAAGGAATAGCCCATGATAAACGTGCTGATTGTTGAAGACTCGCCGGTGATGCAAAAATTGATTGAGCATACGCTTACTTCCGACAAAGATATCCGCGTCATTGGTTTTGCAAATGACGGCGAAGCGGCGCTTGAAGCAACACTGAAATTAAAACCCGACATTATTACCATGGACTGGTACATGCCGAAATTAAATGGATTTGAAGCGACACGCAGAATTATGGAAAACGCTCCAACGCCAATTGTAATTATCACCGGAAGCGTTGCCATTTCCGAAGTCTTTTTTTCATTCGTTCTAATTGAAGCCGGCACCCTTGCCGTGGTAAAAAAACCTCCGAGCATCGATCATCCCGATTATGCAAAAGACGCCCAAGAGCTGATTAATACCGTCAAACTAATGTCGGAAGTTAAAGTGGTTACCCGAAAATCGGTTCAAGTAAAAGAACCGAAAATAAAAATTCCAGATGGAGTAAAAGAAAATGAATTTAGTAAAGAAATAAAGCTTGTTGCCGTCGGCGCGTCAACCGGAGGACCGCTTGTGCTGCAAAAAATTTTATCGGGCATCTCGAAAGATTTTTCTATTCCGGTGTTGATTGTTCAACATATTGCCCACGGATTCAACGAAGGTTTTGTTGAATGGCTTATAAAGACTACTAACTTTCCTCTGCACATAGCAGCTCAATACGAATATCCTCTGCCGGGACACGGTTACATCGCTTCGGAAGGATATCATTTGGGAATTAACAGCTCCTTTAGAATTGTGCTTAACGACGGAGAACCCGAGCATGGAATGCGTCCTTCCGTTTCGTATCTTTTTCGTTCCGTGGCGCAATCATTTGGAGCTAATGCGGTGGGAATTCTTTTAACCGGAATGGGTTCCGACGGTTCGCATGAATTAAAACTTATGAAAGATACCGGCGCAGTTACCATCGCACAAAATCAAGAAACTTCCGTAGTGCACGGCATGCCCGGCGAGGCTATAAAAGAAGGCGCTGCAACCTTCATTCTTTCTCCCGATGAAATTATTTCTTTTTTAAATAAACTAAATAAAAATATGAGGGTGAGCAATGGATACTCATAATGAATCAATTGATATTCTTATAGTTGAAGACAGCAGAACGCAAGCAGAACGTTTGCGATTTCTTCTTGAACAGCAACACTATAAAGTTACACACGCGGTAAACGGCAGAGAAGCGTTGTCAATCCTTTCGCAAAAAACGCCGTCACTCATCATCAGTGATATCGTTATGCCGGAAATTGACGGTTTTGAACTTTGTAAATTAGTTAAGCAGGATGCAAAGTTCGGAACAATTCCCGTAGTTCTTCTTACCACACTTTCGGAATCCGAACACATCATTCACGCCCTTGAAGTTGGCGCCGATTACTTTCTTACAAAACCTTGCGATGAGGAATTTCTCCTCTCAAGAGTTGCGCTATTCTTGAAAGTATTAAAAGAAGAAACGAAGGAAGAGTATAGCTTAGCTTATCAAACGGAGGAAGGAAAGCTGAATGTTTTTTCCTCCGGTAAAAAACAGATGGTCAGTCTGCTGATGTCCACTTACGAAAATGCCGTAGAGCAGAATAAAATTCTCTTAAAAACTCAAGATGAATTGACGGAATTGAATGACAAGTTGAACGAAAAAGTTAAGGAGCGAACGGCGGAGCTTTCCGAAGAAATTACGCTGCGCAAAAAATCGGAAGAGCGACAAATTTTAATTAACAAAATTTTATCAATATTAAACCGCCCGAACGAATGGCAGAAATTAATCAAAGATATTTTAAATGAAATAAAAGCGTTTACCGGATTTGATGCCGTGGGTATTCGCTTAAAAGAAGGAGACGACTTCCCTTATTTTGAAACGAACGGATTCCCTGCACATTTTGTAGAAAAAGAAAAATTTATTTGCAATAAAAATCCCGGCGAAAATCGTATCTGCGATGACCACGGAAAACCTTGCCTGGAATGCTTTTGCGGCTCGGTGATTGCCCACAATACCGATTCAACAAAAACTTTTTATACCGAAATTGGAAGCTTCTGGACGAACAACTCCGGAGAGTTAATAAAAGAAACTTCAAGAGATGATCTGCCGCCAACGGTAAGAAATAATTGTAGCACGGCGGGCTATGCGTCAGTCGCATTAATTCCCATTAAATCCGGGAACGATATTGTGGGACTGCTTCAATTTAACGATACACAAACGGAAAGATTTACGCTTGACTTGATTCAATATTTTGAAAAGATCGGCGCGACCATTGGAATTGCTTACAGAAGGGTTCAAAACGAAAAACGAATTAAAGAAAGTGAAGAACGATTCCGCAGCCTTTACGAAAATTCAACGCTTGGGATTTATCGTTCAACCTACGATGGAAAAATTCTTATGGCTAATCCCGCATTCTGTTTAATGCTTGGTTATCAATTGGAAAGCGAGATCGTCGGTTCAATTAAAGCCTCGGAGGTCTATTTAAAAGGTGACGAACGAAATAATTTCATGACCATTATTGCAGTTGAGGGAATTGTGTTCGGCTTTGATAGCGAATGGAAAAAATCAGACGGAACAACCATCTGGGTTCGTGAAAGCGCAAAAGCAATAAAGAGCGGAATGGGCGAAATAATTTATATTGAAGGAACCGTTGAAGAAATTACGCAGTTGAAAAAAGCCGAGTTAGCGTTAATTGAAGCAAAAGAAAAAGCAGAAGAAATGAGCCGGCTAAAATCAAGTTTCCTCGCCAACATGAGCCACGAACTGCGTACGCCGCTCATCGGCATTCTGGGTTTTACCGAAATTTTAAGCAATGAGTTGAATGACCCCGAGCAATTGCAAATGCTGAAAGCGATCAATCAAGGCGGGCAGCGCCTTGGCGAAACTTTAAACTTAGTGCTTGAGTTTTCGAACATTGAAGCGAACAAAACACAGATCCACAAACAATCCACAAACGTTGCAGAACTTGCAAAGATTGTCGGCGAACGGTTTACGGCAAAATCAAACGAAAAGAAATTGAAATTTGAGATAGTGCTGCACGATGAAGCTGCTTCTGCTGAAATTGATAGACAATTATTTGAAGGCGTGGTTATCAACCTGATGAACAATGCAATTAAATTTACGAACAGCGGCGGCGTTACGCTTGAAGTCGGGAAGGAAATTCAACCGGAAAATGCTTTCGTTTATTTAAAAGTTTCAGACACCGGAATCGGAATTGATCAAAAATATTTCGCGCAAATATTTGATGAATTCCGCCAGGTAAGCGAAGGATTCGGACGAAATTTTGAAGGCAACGGACTTGGTTTAACTACTGCAAAAAAAATAACAGAATTGATGGGCGGAACTATTTCGGTTGAAAGCGCAGTTGACGTTGGTTCTACTTTTACGGTGAGATTTCCCGCATGTGAATCTGCAGAGAGCACATCATTACAAGACAAAATCGGAATTCATGATTTTATTGGAATCCCCCAAAATAAAGATGAGATAGCATTGCCGATTATCTTAAATGTTGATGACGACGTGGTAACGCAAAATGTTATCCGTTTGTTTTTAAAAGAGCATTATGAAGTTGAATCCGCTTCAGACGGCAATACGGCAATCCGGATGGCGAAAGAGAAAACGTACGCCGGCTTTTTGATGGATATTAATCTCGGGCAAGATATGGATGGAATTGACGTTACGAAAGAAATCAAAAAGCTGCCGCAGTATCACGATACTCCGGTAATTGCCGTAACCGCGTATGCAATGGTTGGTGATAGAAAAGAATTCTTGGAAGGAGGATGCACCCATTATCTCTCAAAACCTTTTTCAAGATCCGTTCTTATTGATATGGTTAAAAGTGCACTGCGGAATTGAAATGAATTGGCGCGGTGATCGGCGATTCGATAAATACCCATTGCATTTAAAAACAAATCAACTATTTTCATCTTCAGTCTAAAACTTAAGAGATGATGAATCCGCTTCTAAAAAAAATCTTCGTGCTTCTTCGTGAAAGCATTCTTTCTTACACGAAGCTACACGAAGGAGACACGAAGCGAGATTTCTTCGTGAAAGGATTTTTTGGGGTTACACGAAGACGATGAATCCGCTGTAAAAGAAAGAGCCGTTTTTAAGCGGCTCTTTGTCATTTTTCATTTTTGTTTATTTCATAAGCATTAATTTTCTGGTAGCGATGAAATCTCCGGCTTTTAGTTGGCAGAAATAAATTCCGCTTGCTAATCGGCTGCCGTCAAATTTTTCCTCATAGATTCCGGCAGGTTTTTCTTCATTAAGTAATTCGGCAACTACTTTCCCGAGTTGATCATATATTTTCAAGGATACCGTGCTCGCCTCTTTTAGTTCATAGCGGATCATCGTTCCCGGATTAAACGGATTGGGATAATTAGCAGATAGCGAAAACTTTTTCGCCGCTTTATCAAGTTCACCAAGACTGTTTGGGTTATAAACTATTCTCGTGTATTCTAACCAGTCCACCGTAGCGTTCCCGCTTAGGGGAGAATTCTCGGAGAGCATTACATTTACTTGATGACCTTGCTTGGTTATAAATATCAACACTTTCTCATTATAGTTTACAGGATCCAAAGTTCCTTCGTAATAGATTTCTTGATAATTATTCTGCAGAACTAACACTTGTAGATCGCCGTCGGGGGTAGTGAGTGTGCCGAATCCATAAGGCGAAATTTCCTGGTGATATACCAGGCAGTAACTATCAACACATAATGAGTCTCCGGCAACAAAAGTTGTATTGATATCAAGATTTAAAGGAGTCATTAAAAAACTTGCATTATCAACTTCGGGCTGCTTTGTACTGAGGTCAACATAAACATTTCCAACCAGTGTAACAGCTTCTTTGGTGAATTCATAATATTCATAATATTCTTCCGTTGGATATTTATATAGTTTGCAATGTGTTGCATTCGTAAAGTCGTTGTAATATGGTGTGGCAGTAGGGTCAACTCCTTCTCCATAATCGTTACTTCCCAAATAACAAGCCGGCATAACCCAATGCTGCGGGTTCACCAAATCCTGCGTCCCGATGTTCATCTCGTAAGTGGAATCTGCTTCCGTATAATAATATTCCAGGGCGTTACTCGGAGAATATGCGGTTAGCAGGTCTTCATACGTTATTTCAATGGGGCTTTTCAAATTCAATTTTGAGGCGACATTAATATGTTCGCACGGACATTTTTTAGGGACGAATGTTCGGTGCAATGTTCTGTGAAGAGGTAAATTCGGATCTTTACAACACCCGCCTCCATCTCCGCCAACCGAACAGATTGCAGCCATGTTTTCGGAATTGAAAATTAAGAGTGCGGTAATGACGAAGAAAATACCCCTGAAGATTTTGTGTAGTACTTGTTTCATAAGAACCTCTTTAGTTTATTGATGAGTTGTTGCGGTGAAATTTAATTTTGTTTTCATGCCTTTGTTTTAATTCGGAATAAATGATAAATGCAAATACTATCACGAGGCATAATTGGAGAAATACGTATTGATGATTTGAAAAGAACGAAACGTTATTCTCTATAAAAAGATTTGCTTTTAATACTCCGTCTTTTTTGTCTGCCGTCGAATAGATTTTCCCCATTGCATCAATAAATGAAGCTACTCCGCCGTTTGAGCAGCGAGCTGCGAAGCGCCCTGTTTCGATGCAGCGCAGCCGGGTAATATCTGCCATTTGCTTTTTGAAGTAATCCAAATACCACCAAGATTCAAATGATAATTGGACAAAACATTCGGCGCCTTTCACTGCCATAGCGCTCCATATTTCCGGATAGTTTTGCTCCTGGCAAATCGGCGTTCCGATTTTCACTTTTCTTCCGGTTTCAATTTTTAGATCAATCAATTTGATCCCGTTCCCTTGTTTTAGGAATGACGGGTCATTAATCTTATAGGGGAGAGAAAAAGTTTTTGCCAGCAATTCATGATAGGGAATCCTTTCGCGGATGGGGAAAAGTTTCAACTTGTCGTAAAAGGTATTTTTGTTTTGTAAATCTCCATCGAAAAGCGCTGCGCGGTTTACTCTTCTGAAATCGTCTTTAGCGGCATCTTCGGGAATAAATTGCATACCGGTAAGCAGCGGAGTCTGCCAATCATCAACTGCCCTATTTATAAAATGTGAAGTCGCTGTATCATTCCCGTAATCTATTGAACCTTCCGACCAAACGTACAAATCGCTTTTTATGCGCTGCGATTTCAATTCATAGTCAATTGAATCCGTGAGAAATGCAAGCCCTTCAATTTTAGCTACCCATCTCTCCGGTTCACTATCCCAAATAGTGAATTGTGAATTGATCATGGTAATATTTATTTGTGTACCGGACTTTTTTTCATACTGCCAATATTTAAATCCAAAATAGAACAGTGGCGGAACGAGCATTGCGAGACAAATCCAAACAAATTTCTTTTTTATACTGAGTGATTTGGGCGATGCAAGTAGTTTTTTATATTGAAAAAACAAAAGCACGTTGAACATCATAACCCAGCAGCCGATAGACCAAACTCCGAACAAATCAATGTATTGAATAAACCAGGTATTTCTGCATTGCGAGTTGGAAAGCATAAGATACCCGGTTGTGTGTTCAAACTGCTGATAAAGCCATTCCCACAGTGAAATAACAAAGGGAAAAATCATTAATGCACTTTTAAAACCGTATCTCTTTTTGAACGGATAAATAATTGCAAACGAGATTGATGTGAGAAGTAATTCATCAGCGGCGCCAATGAAAATTAGAGAGTGAAGCTTAGCAGTGAAAAGAAAACCATGACAAATAATAAAGTATGCAACGGCAGAAAAGAGCAACGCTCTCAAATAAAATGCCCCGAATGTATTTCGGTTTTCGAGATCAAAAAATAATGGAATAAATGCAAACCATGCTATAAAAGATAAATTTATTCCAGCGAGGTAAGACCATGAAATTCCGTACAACATAGCCGCCAATAACCATCCGGGAAATCTTTGATATAAAAGAGTTCCTCTTCGTTTCTTATCAGCTATTTTGTTTTTCATCAAACACCGGGTTGATATATATGATATCGTTAATTTGAGATAAATTTTCTTTTAGGATATAATTGTTGATTCCATACAGCTTCGCTTTCTCACGGAAAAGTACGTCGTCATAATCGGTTACAATCATAATTTTTGCATCCGGAAACCTGTTCCTGATGAGTGCGCTTGCATCCAAACCATTCATCTTTTTCATCGCAATATCCATCAATACCCAATCGGGATGAATTTTTTCGTACTCTTCCAAAGCATAACAGCCGTCATTACATTCATAAAATTCGATGATTTCTGTAGGCGACTGATTTTGCTTAAGCATTGCTTTTATCAACTTTCGCATACGGATAGAATCATCAACAATGAGAATTTTCATTATAATAATTTCATAAAGTGTTTTTCCTTTGGGGATAAAAATAACCGGCAAAGTTAGAGGTGGAAATAGGGGCAAGCCCTACTTGTTATAGTGGTTTACCACTACTGTGATAGGTGCTACAGTACTACGTTAAGAGAGATTTGTTTTCTATTATAAACTTTAGGAGTGCGTTGCAGCCGCTGATATTCAACTTCTTGCAGATGTTTGCACGATGATTTTCAATTGTCTTGTAACTTACAAACAAAGCTTCCGCAATTTCTTTTGTGGTCTTATTCTGAACAATCATGTTAAGAATTTCTTTTTCTTTTTCACTAAGAATTTTAATGCCCGGATTTTCATCCGCAAGTTTTTTTTGCTTCATTGATTTCTGAACCATGTACTCCGACATAGAAGGACTGAGATAAAAATTTCCGTCTGCAACAACATGAACGGCTTTCACCACTTCCTCTACGGCATTTTCTTTAAGGATGTAAGCATCAAGACCATAGTCGAGAGAATTAATAAAGATGCGTTCATCTTTGTGCATTGTTAAAAGAATGATCGAAATATTTTTATACCACAATTTGATCGTTCTGGAAAGTTCAATGCCGCTCATCCCGGGCATTTGTAAATCGAGAATTACTATATCATATGTTTCTTTTTCAAGCATGGCTAATGCTTCGGCGCTGTTCCCCGCTTCGTTGATCACTTCAATGGCGGTATCTTCTTTTAATACAGATTTAATTCCTTTTCTAAAAAGCGGATGGTCGTCAACAATCAATATCTTCTTTTTAATTTCCATAAAATTATTTCTCCTTAAAAGGAATTTGAATCTGAATAGAAGTGCCCGACTGATTTTTTGATTCCAGCGACATTGCCCCGTGAAGGATACTCACTCGCTCGTTAATGCCCGATAAGCCAAATCCTTTTGCTGATGCCGGTTCATTTTTTTCGTCTTTTGATTTTTTCTTTAAGCCTATTCCGTCATCTTTCACTTCAATTATAATTTCATTTTCATTGCGAGCGATAGTAACTTCAGCAAGTGTTGCTTCGGAATGTTTAATAATGTTATTAAGAAGCTCCTGTACAATCCGGTAGATGTGAAGCTCCTCTTCCCGGTTTAAAAGTCCATCAATTTTTTCAATAGAATATTTGAAATTTATTTCGGACTTGCTTTCAACGCGTTGAATAACCGCTTCAAGCGCCTCCGATAATCCGAGATTATCAAGTTGGTACGGATGCAGATTTTTCGAAAGCGTGCGGACACTTTCAATTACCGAAGCCGAAGTTGATGAAATTTCTTTTATATATTCGGTTGAACTCTCTTGTCTTACCGGATCATTTAAAGATTTCATACAAAGTGTCGAAAGATTTTTAATGATCAATAATTCCTGCCCGACTGCATCGTGTAATTCCAGAGCAATCCGTTTCCGTTCACTATCCTGCGATTGCAAAAGCTGGTGCGTGTATTGTTCGCGCGTTTGGATTTCTCTTTGATTTGCTTCCAGCGCAAGCTGCTGCTGCCGCACTAATTGTTCCTGTACCGCTTTAGCTTCCTTAAGCTCCTGTAAATATCGGTACAGTGCAAGCACAATTAAAGAACAAACAAAAAATAACGTTCCCCATTGCAGCATATACGTTCGTGTGTACCAGGTATCGGAATAATAGTTAAAGTAATACAAGAATATTTCTGCTGTTGCCGGTAGAGAAAAAACCGTTGTTCCAACAAGAAGAATGAGAGAATCAATCCTTTTTCGAGAGAATGATTTTACCAAAAGAAATAAAACGGTATTGCTGCTGCATACCAAAAGAATAAAAAACGGTGTCAAAAGATCATCCGAGGTTAGGTTTGTAGCAATCAAACATCCAACGGAAGTAATAAGAAATAGTAAATGGATTTTCCAGGCAAACCTAACTGCCTTTAAATATTTTGGAAGAACGAATTCTTCAAGAGCTACAAAAAGGAAGGGCGCAAAAAGAAGACAGAAATTATCAAGAAAGAAAATGAGAGCAGTTTTATCAAAAAGAACATGAATAAATGGATTATTTAAAGTAATCAGAGTTCCCGTTGAAAAAAAGAAAAGCGATAACCCGAGATAAAATCGTTCCCTTTTCAAAAAAATAAAAACGATAAGCATAACAATTGCCGAAAGGAGTATTAGCGCCCCGATAATAGTATCGGCAATGTTTTCAGAAGCCATTTGAGCGAGAAATTCGTAGGCAGAACCAAGTGATACCTGTGATGCCATTCCGATATCTTTGCTTTTCGAAATAAATCTGAAATAGAGATATTTGCCTGAAAAATCTTCGGGTAGTTTTACAAGACACCAGCGAAACGAAAGAGCGCCAAGCTCCGTGGTATCAGAAATAAATTTTTCATTAGAAAAGATTTCTTTCCCATCAAGATAAACATACATCAGTTGTTCTGTTCTGTTCAAAAAAACCGCATCCGCCAAGCCATGCCGCGCAGGTAATTTCGTCCTGAGCCAAATAATATTTTTCCCTTTGTTGGGCAGTAAGCACCCCGAAGTTTTTTTCCAGTGTATTCCACTATCGCATACTGATGTATTGAAATGATTTTCATTATCAACAGCAAAATCGCCATTATGGATTTCCCATTTACTAAGTCGCTGTATCTCTTGGTTTTGCAGATTTGCTTTTAGAGCATGTTTATTTTCCAGCTTGTTCTTTGGCAGAACAATTACGATACAAAGGAAAACTAAAATGACAATCGAGCAGACGGTAAATTTAGATATTGAGAATGTATTGCATTTCATCTGATTAAAATTTTTTTCGTAATTGAAAATATTGAAATATCGGTAATTTCAAAATATTTTATACAAGTAGAGACTAAAAACATTTTCTGAAAAGATGACCTAAATAACGTTTAAAGAGAAGAAGCTGTTTGGATTTCTTTGTGAGTTGCTAAAAAAGTTCGGTTGGAGTTCGTAAAGTGAATAGTCTTGCCAGAGTCCCTACTTTAAAGCAAAAATCATTCGGATAAAAGAAATTATTTAAAACAAAAAACCCCGATTTTTGATCAAAATCGAGGCTTTGTTGAGCTGGTGATGGGACTCGAACCCGCAACCTGCTGATTACAAATAATCGGGATTCTTTCGAATTTTAAACAAATTCTTGCCTTTTTCCATCAGTACTTACTCTGTACATACCAAACATAAGGAGTTATATCTTATGTTTATTTCTAAAATACCCAGGTCGCCTTTTTATCAGTTGATTTACATAATCGATGGTAAACGCACAACTGTTTCGACAAAAACCTCTAATCAAAAAGAAGCTTACAAATTCATGGCTAACTTTAATAAAGAAAGCCATGAGCCAAAAGTACAACATCATTCTGTTTCACTTTCACAGTTCCGTGATGAATACTTAGAATTCATTAAACTCACAAAATCTAAAAGCTATTTACGCTCAGTAACCTTATCATTTAAACAATTAATTTCTTTAGCCGGAGATGTTTCCCTTTCTCGTTTAGACCTCCGAACGCTTGATAAATTTATTACCGCCTCTTTCGCACGCACCAAAAGTGGCGCCGGTCTCTACTATCGCACGCTTAAAGCTGCTTTCAGTAAAGCTGTAGTTTGGAATTATCTTTCTGAAAATCCCTTTAAGAAAATCAAATCTCCCAAAGTTGCTAAAGCCTTTCCTGTTTTCATTTCCGAAATTGAACTGAGAATGATTCTTGGAAAAACACAAAAAGAATTCCTAAAGGATTTATTCATAACAGCTTTTTATACCGGGATGCGACTCGGCGAATTGCTAAACATGAAATGGTCCTGGATAGATTTTAATACAAATCAAATTACCGTTCAGTGCTCGGAACACTTTACAACCAAGAGTAAAAAAGAAAGGATCATTCCTATAAATCAATATTTGAAAACCATACTATTAAATCGGTATCCCAAAATATTCAAGATTAAAAATGATGATTATGTTTTTACAAAGCTTCCTGGAATAAAGCTTAATGAGGATTACATAAGCAAACAATTCAAGAAATCAGTAAGAGCCGCTATGCTTGATGAGAAAATTCACTTCCACACTTTGCGCCATTCATTCGCTTCTCTCTTAGTTCAAAGAGGAGTTTCTCTTTATGTGGTTAAAGAGTTATTGGGACATGAAGATTTATCAACAACTCAAATCTATTCCCATCTTCAGCAACAAAATCTTAGAGATGCAGTAAATTTACTCTAACCCATTTGGATGAATTGGACGCCATTTTTTTTAGTTCATACTATGAACCGAATAAAGACTCGTCCAACTCGTCCATAAAACCCTTCTTCCTTTGGGAGAAGGGCAAGGGATGAGGTCCATCCCCGAACCTGATAAATCTCTCACTCCCGGACTTTCGTTCAAAAATCTTTATCCCCTTTATCCGTGCGGCTTCTTTAAGCCATCTGGAAAACCTAACAGCTTTAATATCGTAATATTCTTCATATTCATTCTTGAAATTCTCGAATAACTCTTTCTTGTTATATTCTATTGCCATTACTCCCTTCCCTTCGGGAAAGGTTGGGGTTAGGCTTTCAAAATATTCCACAAATTCCTCACAAGTCGAATCAATCAGTTTCTTCTTCTCAAGATTTATACTTGAATAGTTTACTAATCCCTGTGCTAAATAAATTTGCATGCACCCTATCATATAGTTATAAAAATTATTCCATTCGCTTGTTCCGTCTGTTCCGTTAACGGTGTTGCCGGAATCATTACTCCACTCATCAAAAAATCGATGACCAAATTCATCAATAGGTCTGTGTGATTTATTGTAATGATCAGAAAACTCAACTACAAATTGTCTATCTAATGTTGAATCATCATTCCCCTCAATAGTGTAGTTTGTTGATATAATAATCTTTGGTGATTGATGAAATGGTATTATTATTTCATTCTGATTTTTCTTCTCAACCGTTATATCATCCGTGATTATCGAAAACAGTTTATCAAAATTGAATCTCTTCGTTACATCATTAAATTCTATTATCGCCGTATCAAGCGTTACCGACTGAAAACTAAAACTCTTGGTAAAATTAAAATTCCTTCCATCTAAACGAACAGTTTTCCTCAGCTTCCCGATAGCTTGCGCAACCAATCCTTTTCCACTCCTTCCGTAAGCGCCGTCGCTTAACTTTTCATCTAAAAAGATTACTGCCTTTGCATTTGTGGAGTCTTTGTAATTATGCAGCAAGTAACCTATCGCACTTCGCAGCGACAGAATTCTTTGTTCATCTTGTTTACAGATATTCCGGATAAACCTTTCAAATTCACTTTCTCTTTTCTCAATCTTAAATCTTTTGTGGATTACTTGTTTGTCCCAGATATACCCTTCCAATTCCTCGTATCGCTTTACCTCCAGCTTACGGCTTGTAATTTCTACAAAACAATTCGAGAAGAAGAGAAACCCCTTCTCTTTTGTGTCACGTAAAAATTCCGGCTTTCTTGTTTCAAGGAACTCAAGAAAGCTGTGTACAAAATGTTGTGAAGCTCCTTTGATTACTGCATCAATCACTTTTGATTTTATCGTATCTGTAAAATGTTCATCATCCAACCGCTTTAAATAATCAATGACGAAATCCTTAATATTAAACACTTCAACTTCCCGGACAATATTCTTACTTACTTTCAAAAGTAAGTAGCCATGTTCCAATTGAAGTTTGCAAAATCCATTCTCTTCAAGAAACCTTTTGAAGTTCTGTTTTGAGATACGCGTTTTATCATTTTCAATATACCAGAACTTTACAAACGGTTTCTCCCAACCCAGCTTTTCAGCAATATGATAAACTGACCCGAGTGTAATCCTTCCATCGTATTTCTTCATCAACTCATCAAACTTTTTATTTATTTCAAACTCCGAATCATGATAATGCTGATTACTAATACTCATCTGCAAAAAATATTTCCGCCCCTCTTCGCCGATGGTTACTAAGCCAAAACCGATTCTATACCAATCTTCATAACAATTATCCGGAAGATATGTCCCCAAGTGCTCAATTGCGCTTTCAAGTTTTTCTTTATCAAATCCGGCTGGCTCAAACATCTTCTTACCAATTGCAAGGATTTCTTTTTCTTTATCCAGATCGCAAAACTCTTCCAAACATTCAAGAAGAATTTCCGCATCAACTCCATGAGGTGGTTCTTTCGGGGCATCATATAAGAACGAATATTTATTTCCACTTTCATGCATCGAGAAGGGAAGTACAGTTTGAGAATTGTGCCATCGTAATTCTATGTGATCACAAAATCCCTCATCTTTTAAACTTAAACGATAAACACTTTTAGGTCCATTCAACAGTTTATTTATGCGTTCACTTTCTCTAACCTTTATCCAAAGATGAAAACCGGAACCGCTGCCACTTTTAACTGTCCACCGATAATTATCACCCAATCCCAATCTCTTAGAAATTGATTTAACAATGCTCTCATCAGTTACCTTATCAAAATCCAAATTTCTTATATCATTTATTCCGCAGATTCCGCCTATACCGGTTACACCTTTCTTTCCGTTGGATGTTTTTTCATTCCATCTAAATTGAGTTATGTCTTTTTCAGTTTGCTCTATCAACTGCCAATTCTCCCATGCAATAGTTGGTTTCTTTCCCTGCACGGGTAACACATTAAATCCAAAATTTCTTTTATAAACTTTTGCTAACTCACTTAACTTCATTTAAAAGTACTCCTTTCTTAATCTGCGTAAATCCGTGAAATCAGTGTCATCCGTGTTCTATTGTTTTTTGATTCGATATTCCCCAATCGACAATCGAAATTTTTTACGAAATAGCGTAGGTTTCCGCCCGATTCTTTCTCTCTGTAAGCTCGTTTTTTGTGCTGCCGATAAATCCCCCTACTCATAGATAAACATTCCCTCAGAATCGATTTTTGCATTTACACCGGTGATTGACTTAAGCGTTTTCCTTGCTATATCCGGACGGCTGAATTCGCATCTAAAAATCCACATGTTTGTATTGTATGCTATTGCGCATAAATGAAACCCGTTTCTTCTCTTCATCTTTTTTACAACGTCCTTGTCGTCCGTTTGAACTTTGTAATATCTTTTCCCTCTTTCCTCCTGCCACAAATAAGTCATCTT